>TARA_R110002095_G_scaffold197339_1_pt1 | contig 53139 bp, 64 predicted proteins | sample TARA_R110002095 | Tara Oceans TARA_R110002095 (sample SAMEA4397255) | marine metagenome | biome: Polar Biome; feature: [SRF] surface water layer (ENVO:00010504); material: water (ENVO:00002006), including particulate matter (ENVO:01000060) such as... | depth 5 m | reverse complement strand
AGCCTCTGTTGCATGAGCGCCTTTGTCTGTTGCTTTGCCCGCCGTTAGCGCCTCGTCGGTCAGGCCACGCTTACGCAAATCTCGCAGTTGATAGTCCTCATTAAATCCGTGCTTCTCTTGTGCGGCCTTTCTTGCTTCGAGCCAATACGCCGACATGGTGCGGTGGGTTACTCGCTTGCCGTGGTAGCGCCTGCCCATGTAGCTAGGATAAACGAATAAGTAAGGGCTAATCATGTTCTGAGCTTTTTTAAATGCTCTAAACCAGTCCACCAGCTCTCTTAATTCTGAGTTCATTCCGATAATAACGGTTTCTGCTGTTTTGGCTCGGCTTATCGTAATGCTGCCACTGTAGACTATTCCATCGTCAATATAGGTGTCGTCGCTGATCTGGCTGTCACGGAAGCTGAAAACATCGATAGGCGACTGACTTAGCATGTAGATTAGGTCGCATATTTTTGCGCGCCATTCACCATCTCTTTCAATGCCAAAAAAGCTATGAGTAGCCAGCTCTTTGGTTATCTGAATGTAATGGTTGTCGGGTATTAGCACCTCCCGTTTATGCTCAACGGCTTTTTCAATATCAATAATTGGGTTGCGAGTGAGGTCGCCGACGGAAACGGCCCAGCTGAACACGCGAGAAAGGCTGTTTCGCAAGCCGTTGTAGTGGGTAGCTTGATTGGCCCAAGGTGCTAGCAACTTGCGAATATCACTTAATAGAGTAGGGCTGTTCAGTTTGGCTTTTTTGGCGACAGCTTGTTTTTCGAGCTGGATGCAATCGGCTTTGTAGTCGGATTTCGTTTTCTCTGATATAGGCCTTCCTTTGCCTTTGCCGCGCTTAGCGATAACCTTATTAGCGATCAATTGTTCGGTGCGCCATTTTGCCAGCACGGCGGCAATAGTGGTTGGCGTGCTTGTATTACCTAGATCGCTCACTCTATTGGCAATGCGTTCGGCAACGAGATCACCTTGCTCGATTTGCCACGAATTATATACAGCCATCCATCGACGTATAGCGAGCTGCTTATCGCGCGTCCTTAGACTTGCTTGGCGGCCGCTTACTGGGTGCTCAACGTAGTATCGTCCATCTTTGTACCGCCCAAGACCTGAGTATTGAGCTAGGTCAGCGTTATTATTAGCGCGAGGTCTGGGTGTCATTGCCTAAGTCCTTCAAAATTTGGGCCACCACCGGATCAATATAGCCTTGTTTAGCTTCGTTGGCTGCAGGCTGGGCAGCGGTATCGATCATGTTCATACTGATACGTTCGCGGATTATTTCATCGTGAGTTTCTAAATCCACCCACCAATCGCCGCCAGTGTCCATTTGAAAAGCTCCTGGTATACCGCCGGCCTTTGCATGGCGCCTAAGTGTAGAAAGGCCGGTGCAGGAATTCTCGCCGCGCCTTAGACGCTGGTACTCACTGAGTTTAACTAGTTTCATTTATATTGCCCTCGCTCTGGGTAGCGCCTTCCGAATGCCTTCGCAAACGCGGGTAATACCCATAATTCCAAGGTGCCTGTCATTGCAATACACGCTGTAGTTGTCGGCACGATCACCGGGTAACAGCTCAAATTTGGCCACTTCGCCGGTCAGCTTCCGAGTGACGGTGATGGTGATTTCGTCATTGATCGGGGGTGGTGGGGGTAGGGGGCCGCCGCTGGCCAAGCGCTTGCGTTCCCGCGCTGCATTGGCGCGCTCGCTCCACAGTTTCTTAGCTTTGCTTGTTGTTCTGTAAGTCATTGATTCTCTGGCCCCTACCTTGCGCGGTCTTTATAATCCAGTGTTAATGGGCCTATCTATATCTCTTCGCCCATCGCCTTACTTTCATCTCGCAACCACTCATCATGGCAACACCATTTGCCAAGCCAATATGAGTAGCCCGCTTCCCGCATCCGCATGAACAGCGCTTCCGGCTTTTAGAATCCACGGTTGTGAATGTCCTAGTGTGTAAATCAGCATTGGCATAAGTCATTTTTAAACCTCGGCCCTTTAACAACGGCCCTCAAATTGGACCCGCTAACGCGGGCCATTTAGTGCGGGGTTATGTGTTAGGCGCTGTTAGCAGTCGCCAGTGCGTGTAATTGTGAAGATAGTTAACTATCGCCTCTCCACGTTTGTTTATTTTATCAATATGATTAAAAGGTGGATGATGCCCCATTGTTTTATTGCTATCGAAAAACTCAAGCCACACACCAACAGGGGGAAATTCTGTTTCAATTCGTACCCATTCCATAGAAATTACCTCAGTCATACAAAAGTCAAACAACTACATAACAAAGCATTACACGGGATAAACCCGTGAATGCGGGGTTATGCCCTCTCGCCTCTCGCCGTGAACCAGTCCAGCGCGGCGCAAATTCCGGCATCCTCCCACCATTCGTCGATCATCCTCATCGCCCCTCTGTCTCGGTAGAAGGTGGGGCCAAGGTATTGGTGCCAATCCATAAACACATACCGGCCATCTGGGGTTCTCAGTCTGTACCATCCGGCGCTTACGCAAATAATCGCGTTTCCAAAATCTAAACAGGGCATAACAATTTGCTCAAGTTCGTGCTTCGCACGGGACGGCTGCGCCGCCCCTTAGCAAAGCGTTAGGCGTCGATATGAAACCTCGCCCACATTTCAGGCTCGTCACAAACGCCGAATTCAGCATTCCATTCGCCCAAATCCCATTTAGCTAAATCTATGTGTCCGAATCCGTCCATTATAAAAACAATGGTTCCGTCCTTTGGCGCGGTAGAAATATCCTGAAAGTCGCTCATTTGTTTCGCAACGCTAAACATTATCGGCATATCCATAGTCATCTCCGTTCGTTCACGCCTAACAAAGCAAAATCAGTCGGACTCCGCTTCGCTACGCCTCTGTTTTGCGGGGTTATGTGCATTAATAATTCTCAAGCCCAGAGTACTCAGAAACTAAATTTTCAACGCTCGTAAATGCCGCTTTAATCTGCGGCATTTCTCCAAGGTCGTTGTATATGTCCCTCAGCGCGTTTGCTAAGTTTGCTGCTGCTCGAATAGCATCATCTTTCTCTGATAACGCCATGGCTATTTTGCATTCTTCTTCCGTCATATCTCACTCCGTATCGGCACATAACAATCAAAGGCAGTGCGATTCCGCTACGCTGCACGCCTGCTTGTGGGGGTTATGAACCTTCTTTCCCTTCGTCCAAAGGGAACTGCTCATCAAAATCTTTAACAGCACTTCTCGCCCACTGCTTTGCTTTAATCGCTCCTGCCGTGTCATGGTTGGCAAGTGACACGTATACATCGCAGAAAAGTTTCATCCTGGCATTCTCTCTATCCATCTTTGTCTTTTCGCTCATTACTTCCACCTCGATTAAAAATTCATAACAACTCGCAGCATCCGATTCGCCGCTGCGCGGCTCTCGGCTGTGCTTGGGGGTTAGGCGTCAACGCAGTTGCTTTACCAGTTGCTGGCGAGCCTTTTTTAGAATCTCCGCTTTTTTGGTGTCGGAGAGTTTCCAGTAATAATAATCATCTGCCGTTGCAACCGTAGTCCACCAGCCTGTTCTCAGGGGATATTTGGTGAACTTGCAGTATCTATCACCAGCAGGGCCATCGTGGAAAAAAGAGACGTGCGTGTACCCTTCCGGCCACCCACCTGTTTTTTCTATATCAGCCAAAAATTCTTCTGGCTTCGATAGCCATCGGTGGATAAGTTCACGCCTAACAACTGAGTCAACGCGACCGCCTAACTCCTGCTCGGCTTGTAGTTTTTCGCTTTCTTCTGTCATTGTGTTTTCTCCTAGTTCAATTCATTTAATCGGCGGCGCGTTACCCAAAGGTTAGCGGTCTCTGCGCTCTTCGCAGAATATTCCGCACTCAAAATCCATATTCTTCATGGGCCTGCCCTTGGCGTCAGGGGCAAGCTCATCTAAATAAATCCGCTCATTGTTCACGCGCACCAGCTTTGCGCCCAGCTCCCGAGACTGTTCCGCCCGCTCTCTAAATATGTGTGGGTGTTCCCGACGAACGTGATTCCAGTACGTCGGGCTTGTCGCCTTAACGCAGCCGATGCAGTTGGCGTTCGGGTAGCCCATGTCATAGATTCGCGGCCTGGCTATCTCTTCTCGGGCGATAATTTCAAAGCAGTCACGCTTGGTCAGTCCGTCATCAATCAGCACCGGCAGCAATTCGCGTTCTGACTCAACAAAATTGTCATGCCTCGATTGCTCGTCCTTTGTAAACCCTAAAACGTGGTGCATGGGGTTGTTCGCCTGCTCCCACTGGCGGCGAGCTTCCTTTTTCAATAATCTGGTGCATGGCGCGCCGTGCGGGTGGCTCATATACCGCTCACGCTCAAAAACATCAACAATTGAGCATTTCGGGTAATTCTTGTTCGTGGCGGTTTCAATATTCACGCCCAGCAGTTTTTCAACATCCGCTTTAAACCTCAGATTGTCTTCGTCTTCCTCGATTACCGGGTTATTTACAATCCGTACATTGTGCGTTCCGCTGTATTTTTCCAGCGTCTTGAGTGCCGCAACCGCACTGGCAGCGCCGCAGCTAAACCAAACCGCTATTGTTTTCTCAGCGCCATGTGGTGCAAATGCGTCGATCTGGTATGTGCTCATAAAAACGTACGCCCCTCAAATGCTCGTTCACGCCACGCTATCCACGCGGCAGTGCCTTCCGGTGAGTCGTCGTAATATCCTGCTTCATTCCTGCCGACATCTATGCCGTTCTGTGCTGCAAAATTTTCAAATTTATATCGCTCATTGCGCACTTCTTCTTTTGTCACTGGCAATCTAGGCTTCTTAAAAAACATAATATCTCCTGTCGTCCGCTAACAACGCTGTCAACTCGGACAGCTCACTGCGTTCGCTTGCCGGTTACAGCAAGGGTTATGGCGCTCACCCTTCGCGTTGTCTATTTGGCTTGCCGCCTTGGCACTCACCAGCGAAACCGATTGGACTCCCTCTTCCCTGTAATTTTTCAACATGTTTGCTCTGTGCAATCAGTATTTCTTCTATCGTATCAACTGAGTAAAAGCGCTTCAGTCGCTCAACCATCTCTTCATTTGTTTCTTCAGGTGCTGAATTTTCGCCTATCATTCTTTCCTCCGCGCGCCATAACAAGGCGCTGTAAATTGGAGCGGCAAACTGCGCCGCCCATTAAGCTAATGGTTAGGCGCACATGGTGCCGACACCAGTGTCGGTACCATTTCGCTCAAATGTTTTACTCACTCAACACCCCCAAACACACTGTTAATTAATCCATAATCTTCTACCAACGAAGCCGCAATTAAGCGGCTAGGTCGGCAATTTTCAGTTGCTAAGGGCTTTCCCCCTGCGGTTGCATCGTCTTGTCCTCTACTAATTTCAGTGTTTTGGCACCTGAAAGCCCCAGTTAAGGGGCGGTATAAGGTGGCGGTGGCCGGTGCTGATCTCCGGCATTCTCCAGTTCTCGATACGTCAGCTCGGGAAAGCGCCCGGGTAACTCCGCTCGCGCATCAGCCTGCGCATTCACCGCCTTAAAAGTCCCACCCAACGCCCCGACCACAAGCAAGCAATCCGCATAAAGCGCTGAGTGGGGTTTACTCATTCAGAACGGTATGTCGTCATCAAAGTCATCAAAACCGCCGCCGCCATAATTCGGCATGGGCTCTTGGTGTCTCGGCTGCTGATTGGCACCGGGCGCGTATGTGTGCGGCGGGCTTGACGCATTACCTCGTTCACGCGGCGCGGGTTCTTGTGGTGTTCTTTGCTGATTATATTGACCGCCTTGGTTGTTGCTTGTTGGCTCGTTGCCGCGACTGTCGAGCATTTGCATTTCACTAGCGACAATCTCGGTGGTGTAGCGGTCAACACCTTGCTGATCCGTCCACTTGCGGGTTCGCAAACTACCTTCGATATAAACCTTTGAGCCTTTCTTTAAATACTCGCCGGCAATTTCCGCAAGGCGATTAAAAAAGATAATTCGGTGCCACTCGGTTTTTTCTACAGGTTGTCCGGTATTTTTATCTTTCCATTTCTCGCTTGTCGCTACGCTGATATTTGTTACAGCGCCGCCGCTTGGCATATAGCGCGTGGTTGGGTCTTCGCCCAAGTTACCAACGATAATTACTTTGTTTACACCTCTAGCCATTTTTGATACTCCGAGCTGTTAATTGGTGGCGGCGCTGGGCGCGACCCCAGGGGCAAAACCATCAGCTATTACCGCTTCAGGCCCGCGAGCTTCCAGATTTCTCAGCTTTGCTCGCCTTCACCGCCATAAACTTTTTTAGTATCTGTCGCGGTCAGTTCTTCCGATATAAACCGAAATGCCATCTAACTTCCCACGCACTAGATCGGCAAACTCTACCGCCATTTCGTCTTGTATTTGAGTCAGCTTAATTACTCGCAAGGAGAATGATCCACTATCTTTGTGATAGCTAACGCGCATATTGAAAACACGGTCTTCTAGGTCTGGGTAGGCGGTTATATTCATTTGAATATATGCCGGCATATTGTCTGTGGTCATTGAGGCGCTAGCCAAAACACCACGAGACTCTTCAAAATTACTAATTTTGTTTTCAGATTCTTGAACCGCTTTTTCTTTTACATTGCGAATAGCTGTGAAGGCTTTTGTTGATGGAATTTCGGTTCCGTCTGCGGAAAGAAATGTTAGGTTGTCCACATACTCTTCAACCCATTCAGCTAAGTCGCGCTGAGATTTTTTAGAGCCGTTGATTTTTTGCAGCTCGACATAATCTGGCGTTTCTTTTAGTGCGAGCGTGATGCTGTGGTCGCTAAAGCCGGGGCTATCGCTAGTGCCGTGATTGAGGCGGGCGTTAGCCTTCATAGCTTCCGCATCGATAAGGCAAATTGTTGCATCCTCTTGTTTGTTATCAAGAGTGAATTGCACAAAATCATTTACGGAGGTCGTAAAAATTGCGCCGCGCTGACGTGTTGGCGCTGGCATATATTGCTCAAGACTTTGAATATCAAACTCTTTGGGTCGCGCTATTAATGGGACTGAAATTAACTTTAATTCTGCTAGCTCATCATTTAGCCTGCCAGTCGTTATTGATTTTTGAATTTCTGCAATCGCTGTGTGATCCATCATAAAATCTCCGAGATAGTGGTTAATTACTGTTTGTGTTCGATTTTTGGGTTAACGCTGCCTTTGATGTCGAACATTTGTTCCTGTTTTTCAGGAAAGAACGTCATCGCGCCGCGAGTGCCAACATACATTGCGGTAGTGCCTGATTCTGATTCAGACATATCGCCGCGTGGCGTAGGGTGGCTGTATTTGGTCGTGTGGGTAACTTGCACCTGATGGCTGCTACCGATTTGACCGATCTTTAATTTAATATCAATAGTTCCCATCTTGCCGTGGTCAACTACGGCTGATGCAACATGGCTTAGCACTTTTGAAAGCTTGTCTTCAAAGTTGCCGCCATCTAGGTCTGCAATGAACTGTTCTACTTTTGTGCTCATGCTGGCATTACCTCGCTGATTTCTGGTTTTGAATACGCTGATAAATCTCCTCGCGGTGAACATCAACATTCTTTGGGGCGGTAACACCAATGCGTACTTGATTTCCTTTAACGCCTAGCACGGTAACTTCAATGTCGTCACCGATGATTAAAGTCTCACCGATACGTCTTGTTAAAATGAGCATTTTGGAACCCCCATAATTTCCCAGTAAATTTCCATGCAGGCCGTGGTGTCGACCATTGCGTTATGTGCGCCTTCTAATACCTTGTCGGTAAAATGCTCGTATGCTTCTGATAGCTTTGGCGCTTTGCCACCGATAACAGCTTGTGCAGCGCGCATGGTGCAAAAGTGATTTTCTTTTACTGCCCACGCTTCTTGCATTAGCTCGTTTTGGTTGTAGCGCTTGATTCCGATACGAATAATTCGCTGATCGAAATTGCTGTTGTACGCTGCGGTAGAGCCCCCGCGCCATAAGTTCAAAAACATATCCAGTGCCAAGGCTTCCGGTATGCCGACTGTCATCGCACGCTCTTGAGATATGCCGTGTATCTCGGTCATTTCCTCTGAGATTTCCCAGTCGTCGGGGCGAATGATTACGTCCATGCTACTGATTATTTTCTGCGTGTCCTGGTCTGCCAGTATTGCGGCCAACTGGACTAGATGCGGCTGCTCAGGTGAGTCGCTTGGCTCTTTCCATTTAGGTAGGCCGGTTGTTTCTGTGTCGAAAAAGAGTATGGGTGTCATGGCTATATCCTTATGCTGCGTTTTGGTTTTTATTGCGGGTGATTGAGATAGACGACAAAGTTTTAATACCTGCCGCTTCTAACTTGTTGCGCAGTGCCTTTGCAATCTGCTCGTCTGATGCTGCTGGTGGCACCTCGGGGTGAAAAATGCACGTTACCGTCACCGACTGAGTTGAGGGCTGCACATCCATTGTTTGCTCAAATTGCGGCTGCTCATGCGGCGCTGGCTGCTGAGTTACATAAGCACTAGACTTTTCGGCTTCTCGCATAGTGCGGTCTTGGCTTACTGCTGCATCTATGCGGCGCTTATTTTCTTCTTCGTTGCGTTTTGATAGCTTTTCTTCGGTGGCCTTTTGGCGATCTAACTCAGCGGCAATAATGTGATCTAGGTTTAATTGATAAACGTCATCAGTTTCAAACAAAAATGTTTCCACATGGTTGCGGGCAAGTGGTGCGTGCAAGCCAGCGTGGTAACTTTGGTTTTCAAGTTTAAGTAGGCGCATGTTGGTGCGGTCTTGAAGTGCGCGGTTTTCGTTGGCGCGATTCTTCACTTCACCAGATGCCTTTGCAGTTAGCTTGCCTGTGGCGGTTGCCGATCCGAGTAGCGCAAGGTCGCCTACAGTCGCCGTGCGAAACTCCGGCTCCACGCCAAGGGCTTCCCATTGCTTGTTTAGCGCCTCGTTTAGCGTTACTGCAATTTCTGCTTTGCGCTTTTGCTCGCTCTCGGATATTTGCGCGTTCATATCTTTGGTGGCGTCGTCGTACATTGACTCAAGCTCTTTCATGCCGGTTTCAAACGGCTCTGCAGACAACTTGTGTGCGCGCATGATTTCTAAGCGGCGGCTTGAAATGGTCTTTTTCTCTTTATTGAGGTCGGCAACAATCTTTTTACCTTCGGCAATTTGATTGGCGTCTAAAACCAAACCCTTAAAAGGGGATAGGCGTTCTGCCAGCTCTGCTTTTAACGCATCAATATTGGCTACAATGCTGGCGGGCGTGTGCTTAACTTGAATCTCGTTCATGGCGTGCTCCTTAAAATACAATTTCTTCTTCGATTAATGGTTGTTGTGCTGGCTCTTCGTGCATTGGATATTTCAGTGGCGCTTGGTGGCTGTTGAGAATGTCTTGCTTAATGCTCTCAACGTAGTTGTCGAAAATAGCTAGCTCTGTGCGCAGTTCATCGATGTACGCTTCGTCGCGCTCAATCTCGATAACGCTAAGATCGCGGCCAATTTTCTTTAAGCCTGGGTGGTACAAGCCGAAATGCCACCAACTGCGGCCGGTTAGCCACATGGCACCTTGTACTTGCGCCGTTACCACATCGCTTAGCCCGTTTACGATGACCTCAATAACTTTGTCGGCATCGGTGAAACATTTGTATTCTGATCCACCATCGGCGCCAATAAGGCCGTCTGCGCTAATGCCAAATTTGCGGTCTAGGGTGCGAATAAATCCGGCTTCAAAAACGATGCAGCCGGCTAAATCTTCATGCGCTGTGCGTGCGTCGTTTTCTAAATCATTACCGCGCCCTGCGTGTGCGGTTTTGTATTCGGTGTCGTCCAGCAGGCCGCCAATGATTCGCTCTAACGCAAGTTGGCGAGCGTACTTAATGGCTGACGCTTTGTAGCCGCCGCCGTTTTTTAGCTTATCCATCACAACATGAAACATGCTGCCGGTAATGACGCCGGCGCGGTCGTTTAGCCACTGCACGCTACCCTGTGGCGCAGTGCATAACTCAGTGATTGGCGGCTTAATTCGCATGGCGTGCGTCCTCCTGACGATCCAAGTAGGCCATTACGCGGTTGTAAGCGTTAGCTGGTATTTGGTGAATTGATGGCAGGCCGGTAACTTTAGATAGGCTTTGCACCGACACATTTAGCGATTTCAGGCGATTCTCTATTTCCTGAATTTGGCTTTCTGATAACAGCAAGCCGCCTTCATTTTGTGCGGGCTCACTATTTTGATCGTAAGTTGCTACGCCATCGGTATCATCGCCAGCAGCAAGACCGGTGATAGAAAACAGTGTGTAGCGCTGCAGGTAGGTGATTGTTGAGCCCACTGCTTGTATTGCGTTTTTACCGCCAGATTGGTCGGGGTGCGCGAAGAGTGAAACAGTCTCTTGATGACCAAGTTTATGACTTAAAATGCACGATACTTGAATCATTCCCTCGCGCTGATTTGTGTGCCAGCGAAAGCCTAGGCCATGCTCACTCATTACCGGCGTTATAGCTGATACAAGGCTGTCTAGTGTTGCATGCCAATAGTCGGTAGCAGGTTTGCTTTTGTCTCTTGACTCATAATAAACATGCTTGTTTTTCGCAATGGTTGGCGGGTTGCTTTTGAACGCGGCAAGCGACTCATTAAAAGCCTTGCGCGCCTGGCTTGCTTCCCACTGGGTTTGTAGCTCGAACAACTTGGTCAGCTTGTCTATATCCGCACCCTGTTCCAGTGCGATAGCGATAAGGCTGCTCGGCTCTACGGAAGTCGCGCGTAAGCTGCGCTTCTGCGCTTCTGCGGGCAATGATTTTTGTGGCTCTAAGTCCGCGCTCACTGCTTGCTGTGCTGTCTGGGTGCTTGTCATGGTGTAGCTCCTTAAAATCTTCTGTTGCCGTGTATGTGTATGCTGCGAGTAGTGACAAACCGATTAGTAGTGGTTTCACTGGCGCCTCCATTGCAGCCGAAAACGATTACCAAACATTGCAACCAAGTCGCGCTGAGTTAATGTGCTAACCATCGTATTCGGCGTCATTAATCAACTCCTGAACGTCAGCATCAGAGATAAGGTCGGTAACGTCTGCGCCGCGAAACTTTGCAGTAAAGCCGTGCAGCTCATAACCTTTCGGCTCCGGCGGCTCCTCTTGGCTGCCGGGAAAGCCATTCGACCAAGACGCATCAATATCAAGGTCTACTTCAATCTCAACGTGGACGGTCATGGTGCGCGCCATAGTCGGCTTGCGTGGCTTAGCGCGGTGAGGGTAGAGGTCTGCTTTGTCGTGACGCTCTTCAAGCTGCTCTTGGCGGCTAAAGTGGTCTTCAAACAATTTGTCGCAAACTTTGTTGACTACCGACATCCCGTAATCCATTGCTGTGTTGGTCATGGCGACCTCCATTTCATTCATAGATTTTTTGCAGCAAGCTACTTACCTCACGTAAGCGTTGCTTGCATTTAAATGTAAGTCATACTTTCCTTTACGTCAAGTGTTGCTTACATTATTTTGGGAATAAAAATTACAGGCAAAAAAAACCGCCTCTATGGGCGGTTTGCAATTTTCTTTGGTTAGGTGCTTAGCAGGGGAGTGGTGCGGGCTGTACTAATGATAAAAGCATTTTTCGGGGGCGCAAATTTCTACCAAACCAGTCCAGGAATCTTTGCTCATGATAACGCTTGCATTATGCGACTCAACCACGGAGTAGCGATTAGCCAAGGCATAAGCAAACGAAAAAACTATAATTGCGAGCGCTATGCGGTTCGCTGCTTTATCACTCATTTAAATGCACTCCTTGTTAGATGGCGGGTGGTGAGGTAGTAGCTATATAACACTGCTACTTTTATCAACCGCCTCACCAATAATAATCTCTGTCGATTCAAGCTCTATATCAAATTTGGAATAGCTTGGGTTGTCTGATGTTATCCACCATTGATTGTTGCGTTTTAACATCCGCTTTATTGCTGGTTGACCGTCAAGCATTACCGCGAACGCAAAGCCGTTTTTTGGTGTTTTTGAGGCCAAGTTTAGTGTCACTTTATCGCCATCAAATAGCGCCGGCTCCATGCTGCTTCCGGTTACGGATAGGCGAACTAAATTTTCTGGCTTATAGCCCCTTTTTGTTAGCCAGCTTTTTTTATAATAAACCGACTCGCCCGATTCCTCGGGGACTCTTTGCACCTCAAACCCACCGGTCCCCGCGCACAACCTTACGTCTAGCTCTGGAATTGAAATAAGCTGCTCATCTATAGGTGCGTAACCAAGCTCAAGCATTTCGTATGCTTGATGATCTAAAAACTGCTTAGCTTCTCTTTGTATTTGCTCGGGAGGGAGCGCCGCATATTCAAAAAAGTCATTCATGGTTGCGCCTAGGCAAGACGCTAGTGAATCTAGGTTTTCATAAGATGGTGTCGTTCTTTTTTCTGGCTCGTCGGCTTCCCACTGGCTAACTGCAGCACGAGATACGCCAATAGCGTCAGCAACTTGCTGCTGAGTCATTTTGGCCGCTTTTCTTAAAGCCTTAATTTTTAAGTGTGATGGTCCCATCTGCCTATTATGAAAGCTCTGCTTAACAATGTCATCGCAAGCATTGCTTGCATTTCTCCGTTTTTGTGGTAAGTTTGGCTTACTTTGTTAGGGAGCCATAATTATGCGAACCACGTTAGCTAAATTTGCCGAGAATAAATCTTTGGCTGAGATAGCAAGAATCCTTGGCGTTAGTCGCGCAGCGGTTAGCCAGATGATCGAAAACAACCGCGAAATCTACATTGAGTCGGAAGCTGGCGGGAAAGTAACTGCCTGGGAAAAACGCCCCGTTCCAACTCGGCGCTCGCATATTGCCTAAAACACCAGCCGAATACCGACGATACAAAGGTAATCAACCATGAATGACAAGGCACGCAAATACGAAGCGCTAATCATGCAGCGTCTTGCAAAGGTCGGCCAGACCCCTTGCGCGCTGCAAATGAATATTAGCGAGTCTACCGTTAGTCGTTTGCAGTCGGAGCATTTAGGCAAGGTGTGCTTGTTGCTTGAGGCGCTAGATTTAAAAGTAGTGCCGACTGAAATGAAGTGCTATCGACCAGAAGACATAGAGCCATACATCCAAATTGCAAAACAACACATGGCCCGAATAAACGGGTTAGAGAGTTTGCAGTGGGAGGATGGTTAGTAATGGCTGGCCGTAAATCAATTGGAAAGAAATTACGTTTTGATATTTTCAAGCGCGATGGTTTTGCTTGCCAGTATTGCGGACAAACACCTCCAGCCGTTGTTCTTGAAGTAGATCATATCAAGCCGGTATGCCAAGACGGCGACAATGACATAGACAACCTTATAACCGCTTGTTTTGACTGTAATCGAGGTAAGGGCGGGGAAGGTCTTGAGATTAGTCCAAGCACCCTTGTTGAGAAAGCTGAGCGAATTACGGAGAGGCAAGAGCAGCTCCGAGCTTATGAGTCATTACTTAAGGCTAAGCGCTCTTACGAGAACCGCCGCATCCGTGAAATAGAGAAAATATTTAAAAGTTATTTTTCGGAATACAGCTTTTCTAAATCATTCAAGGAGTCTGTTCGCAGATTCCTTACCCACCTACCTATGCCAGAAGTAAAAGAAGCAATGCACAAAGCCTGTAGTCGGATAGACGACCAGCACGACGCTATCAAATACTTTTGCGGCATTTGCTGGAAACTAATAAAGGCGCGCACTAATGGATAAGCCAGATATTTTTATGCCGCTGTATATCGGTGATTACCTTGCAGGTACGTCGCGATTAACAACAGAGCTTCATGGCGCATACATGCTTTTGATAATGGATTACTGGATGAACGGCCCATTACCAAACAATGACGCAATGCTTGCCTCAATTACCAGAATGTCGCCGGATGCTTGGAGCAATGCTCGTGCATGCTTGGAGCATTTCTTTAGCATAGATGAGGCATCATGGAAGCATAAAAGAATTGAGCAAGAGTTAGCTTCCGCGTATGAAAAGAAGCGTGTTGCAAAGGAAAGAGCGGAGGCTGCGGCCAAGGCTAGATGGGAAAAACAACGCGCAAGAGAGGCGGCTTCTAATAAAAATGCTACAAGCAATGCCGCAAGCAATACACAAGCAGTGCTTGAGGAATGCCCTTCACCTCCACCTCCACCTTCACCAATTACTACTACTGACGTAGTAGTAACGCCGCCGCCAAAAATCCCACATCACCAATCGCTTATCGACAACTGGCAACCATCGCCAGCGACGATTGAAGCGCTAACCCAATTACACCGCATTCCCAGTCAGTTCATTTCTGAGCAGCTAGTGGAATTTAAAACCTATTGGCGAGACAGGGCCGACTCCAAAACTTCGTGGGACGCCGCATTTCTGAAGCGTTGCCCCCAGCAGTGGAAAAGCTATGGCGCTGAGTGGCGACGGGTAGCTGACGACGAGTTTCTTGATAAACACACCGATAAATCTTGGGCAGAGGGTTTGTGATGAAAACCAATGTGAATTTGATGAGCATTAAAACTTATTACGATTTGCGGGACGTGCTTAGCCAGCAAGAGTTGCGGGTTTACGACGCGGTGCGGCGCTACCCAGGGAGAACGCGGCGCGAGCTTGAGGAGTTAACCAAGATTCGGCAGTCGTCGATTTCTGGCCGCGCTAACGAGCTTGTTGCCGAGGGTGTTCTTGATGACCGCCACGGTGAGGCGCCGTGCTCAATCACTAATCGTCCGGCAGGCCGTTTGTATCTTGCCGTTGTTGTTGCCGAGGTGGCTGCGTGAGTTTAACGAAAGAGCAGGCTGACAACATTGAAATTAAGAGATATGAGATTCATTGCTACGTTGATGCAAACAAAAATTGCCCTGCGAAAGATATTGCCAAGGCGGTGAAATACAACATTACGTCAACAAATCAGCGTTTACGTGAGCTGGCCGATTTGGGCTGGGTAAGCAGAATTAAAAACCCCGCTGGCACTGGGTATTTTTATCTCTCGCTTTCTGAGCCGGTTAAGCCGGTGGTTTTTATTCCCGAGAAAAAGGTAGGCACGCTGCCGTCGAAACTTTTATCGAAAGCGTGGCTTCCTGGGCATTTAGATTTAACTGCGTAGAGGGTGTGAGATTGGAAAATACAAAATTATGCGCTGGGTTTGAGTTAGCAAAACAATCATTGGCAGCGCATGAAATGGGCGACTACCGCATTCGTCGTGACCTTGGCGGTAAATCTGATTCGTCAAATATTTTACGGGAGCACAACACTGGCCGCGATGAGCGCACTGAGGCTATTCAGTTTGTTATGAACACCGGAAAGCCGGCAGAGGACATTATGAAAAAGTGGGCCCGTACTGATGTGGTGCGCAAGTGACGGGCTTTGTTTTGCTGTTCTCAACGCTCATGGCCTACCGCTGCTACGTAGCGACTCAGAACGGGCGCGGTGCGTTTGTGGCTTTGCCGTTTGCGATTAGCTTGTCGCTGATGTTTGCGTGTTTGTATTCGATTGCAGCGGGGGTTTGATGCCGGTTCTTTACGACTTAAATAAACCGCAAGGCTTGGCGACGTGTACCGAGGAGGCTGCTCGGCGCTCATTAATCGGTTTAAGTGGATTGGTTCAGTTTGCCGAAGAAGACCGCAGTAACGAGCAAAACAAACTGCAGCGCTTATGGATGCGCGAGGCTGAGCGCCAAGGCGATTGTACTGCCGAAGAATACCGAGGGTACTGCAAGCTGCATTTCGGCATTGTGATACTGAAAGAGAGCGACAGTTTTGCGCAGCGATACGACGCAGTATTTAAGCCGCTGCCATACAAAACAAAGCTGAGCTTAATGCAGGAGCCCTTTGATTTTCCTGTTACTAGGCTTATGTCGAAAAAGCAGAAAGTTAGGTATTTGAATGATGTTTATACCCATTTTACAGGGCTAGGTATGAGGCTGACTGAGCCGGATTTAAAAAATATAGAGCAATACCCGGAGGCAAGGTGAATGAGTTGGATGTTAAGCAAGGCGCTATGCGAGAGCTTGAGTATTCAGAATCTTATCAGGAGAGTGACGCATCATGATTAAACCAAGCAAAGTCATAGGCGTTAATTATCTCGAAAGATGGCATGTTATTCCAAGGAACCGATTTTTTAACATCTATCTTCACCACTTTATCGGCAGCGATGATGACAGAGCGCTGCATGATCACCCATTCGCGAGCGTTTCATTCCTGCTTAAAGGCCATTTGCTAGAAATATATGAAAGTAGCCAATGGACGCTACATGGCGAGAAGTTGCCTTTTGAGGATACACGAGTTGTGCCGAGATTTTGGCCGGTATTCCGCTGGGCGAAGCATAAGCACCGATTGATTTTAGATGGTGGGCCGGCTTGGACACTTTTCATCACTGGGCCACGCTTCCGCAAGGACTGGTATTTCTGGTGTAAGAGTGGGCCAGTTCACTATTCGTTAATGACCACGCCAGATGGCAAGCAGATCGGGGGTTGCGATGACTAAACGCTACGGCAGAAATCAGCGACGTAAAGCGAAAGCAGAGATTGCAGAACTTTCGCATTTAGTAGCAGCAAAGGGCCATCAAATTCGCGCACTTCAATATCAAGGGGCTCGTAATCAAGAAATTGTTAATCGTACCGCCGAGGTGCTTGGAAATTATTTTATTACTTTGCAGCCGGAAGCGCGTGAAATACCAGGCTTGCGCGTTTTAGAAACAGGGTTGCGAATACACGAGTCTCAATATGAGAACGGCGTTTTCGATGGTCGAATTAGTGGTGATGCGAATAATACTGCCGTTATGGAAAGGGTGCTTCCCATAATTCATGGCACGTCATTCGCCGACGAGATGCGCCGCCGTGTTCATTTCCGTATTTACTACAACGGTCATCCGGTCGGTTATGCGATTGATGAGCAGTCTTTGGCTTTGATGCCGAGGGAATACGCAGAGCAAAAAATTGCAACAGAAATGGCGCGTTACTTTATGAGAGAGGTTTGTGGGTGAAAGTAGTCAGCAAAAAGCTACGTGATAGCGCCAGAGGCCAGTCATGCACATTACGCATAGCGCCATGCGCAAGCGATGAAACAGTGTTGCTTTGTCATTTGCCAGTGAAAGGCTTTGGCGGCATGGGCATGAAGGTACCTGATAACCTGGCTGTATTTGGATGTGACCACTGCCACGCGGTATTGGATGGCAGGGCTAAGGGTGAGTACAACACCGCTGATTTGCTGCGCGCACTGGCTGAAACCCAAATGTATTGGATTGAGAGCGGATTAATAAAAGTGGCGGGGGTTGCATGTTGATAGTGGGTATTGATCCCGATGCAGAAAGTCACGGCGTAGCCGTTTATGAGGGTGGAAAGCTGGTGGAGCTCTCCAAACTGCAGCTAGTACCGATTATCGAGAAGTTTTCTGGTGTTGAGGTGTTATTCAGCATTGAGAATGTACTTGCCAACAAATTCGTTTACCGGCGCAACCAGCACAATAACGCGGTGGTGCAAAGTAATATCGCGATGAAGGTAGGGCGGGTGCAGCAAGCTCAAGCCGAGTTAATGCGACTACTAGACCACCTTAAAAAACCCTATGTGCTGTATGGGCCGCAAAAAGGCAATTGGGCGAAGGATCGGGCGGGATTTGAATTGGCTACCGGATGGGCGAAGAACAGCAATGAAGACACTAGGGCGGCGGCGTACTTTGGCTATTTGGCGTTGCGCGATTCAGGTCAGTGCCTTGTAAAAATTTCCGGTGATGACAATGGCTGATACCAAACTGGTAGCGATAGAGAAAGGGCCGAACCCGGTAGTCATTGAGTATTTGACGGTATTGCTTGAAGACGCGAAGGCCGGCGACTTGCAAGACATAGTTTGCGTAATGAGTTACCGCGGCAACCGAGTAAACAGTTTGCACACGCAGGTTTCAGACAATCGCATGAGGTTGATTGGTGAGCTTGAGCAGATCAAGTTTCACTTACTGGCGCGAGAGCTTTGATTAATATCGAGGGCGAGCATTTGAGTACAGCGGTAGTTACGCGGGAAATGATAATGCAGGCCGGAGGCCAAGGGGTGACTGTCTGCGACATTTGCGACAAGTACCCTGAATTTAATCGCAGAACAGTGGCGAGGATAACGCAGCTCTACGTCATACGCCGGTATATATCGACAGATGGCACACGGTATTACCCACCGGACACTTGGCCGACTCGCTATTTTTTAGATACGACACTGATAAATATTCATCACGACGAGTTCAAGTGGAGCGCGGTTTGTAATTTGGCGTACAGAGTGCCAGTTGCTCCAAAGATTTTAACTGCGGCACTGGTAGCCCTTGAGCCAATGGGGCTTGTAAAACTGACCGACGACCATCAGCACGTCATGCTTACTGATAAGGGTAGGGAGCGTGCGGAGAAAAATTTTAGTGCGCGGCAAATACTGCGTGCGTGGAAGCCGCCGAGGAGTTGGTGATGGTAACGAGAGAGGATGCAGTGGGCGTGTGGAATTGTGGCGACGGTGACTATAATCGCCCATTAGTTGACAGCGCTTCTTAGGCATTGTGATTTTGAGCAGAAATAAGAGCCCGACAAATACCCGACAAATACCCGACAAGATCGCCCGACAAGCAATTTAATAAAACGTAGGTCACGCGGGGGTTTCAGGAGAATTCTAGTGCGTGTGTTATTTATCGCGTACTAAGTAATTAAGTAAGAGTGTATCAAATGCAATTTATCGTTAAAGGTGATTTATGAAAGATGAAAAAGCTATTGAAAAAGAAATTCAGGAAAAGGGCTTAAACGCACCACGCCTCACTCCTGAAAAAATTGATGCAGTCATTGTTGGGGAGGATTACCACGTATTTGAAAAAACGAGCCTAACGGTTTGCTGTCTGACATTAAGAAATGGGTTTGCTGTTATTGGCGAAAGTGCTTGTGCAAGCCCTAAAAACTTTAATGCCGAGATAGGGCGAGGGATTGCGCGCGAAAATGCACGCAGCAAAATTTGGATGCTGGAGGGCTATTTACTGAGAGATAAATTGTCGCTAGGTATATAACCCAGAGAGCAGGCGACCCGAAAAGCGCAGCTTTGAGGTGTCGCGCTGCCTTGAATTGTTAAAAAGGCCGGAGACGGATATGACAGAGCAGGAATATTTTGATGACCTGGACGCCAGTGACGGAGTGATTGGCGAATGGCGAGAGTGCTGGAAGTGCGGCGGCGAGGGAGTGAGCGACCACGACTGTGGCGAGGACACCTGCTGCTGTTTTATGCCGGAGGATAACGTGCAGTGCGACATCTGCGATGGAAATGGCGGCTGGCACATAGAGGCTGTTTAACGCCCAGTTCGCGGGCCACGTCCCGCGCAACGCTGAGTTATTTTAAAACCTACATTCCGCGCAATACCAATTCCTCGCAAAATCGTCAGCTATGGCGAAATCAACTGGTTCAAGATTTTCTAACGTCCCGCGATCTCACGAAAAGAGCGGCGGGCTTTCGTCGTTTGACGGTTCATTTCCTGGGGCAACAATCCGATTAGCTGCCGGTGAAGCAATTGCGGCCGGAGTGGTGTTGTACCAAGAGGCCGATTTATCAGCATATCCTGCAAGTAATGATGATGACGATAGTAGGGATATAGTCGGCATAGCAACAAAAGGCGCTAGGTCGGGTGGAGTGGTTAATATTCAGTACGGTGGCCCGCTTACTGTTCAGTCGTGGAGCTGGACGGCAGGCGCCAAAGTTTATGTCGGTGTCGATGGCGCGCTAACGCAGACTGAGCCTGCTTCTGGTTATGTTGCAGCGGTTGGTATTGCTATATCAACAACAACAATACTCATTAATCTGGGGTAGTTTTGATGTAGCCGCACATTACGCGCACCCCTCTACTTATCATAAATTACCCACTCCTCGCCGCGATGGCGACACGGAACGCTGTGAAGCGCACCTGTCCACCTAGATGGAATGAGTATGACCGAAAAGAAAGCAGCGGCTACCCGTAAGGCGCCGACAAAGAAAGCAGCTCCCAAAAAAGCGCCAGTTAAGCGCGCACCTCGCAAGCCGTCTACCAAGCCGGTGAAGAAATCCTATATCGACGATGTATTTGGTCGCTATGTCCCCAATCAAGCAAAAGCAAAAGCTATCGCCGAGCGGTACGTCATCGACTGGAATCCGCTAGAAGCTCTCAAGGCTGGCGGCTACTCAGAAGGAACCGTTCGTAGCCACGGCCACGTAATGATTAAGCACCCCAACATTCAAGCCGAGCTTGCAAAACTGCAGGAGGAAATACGGGCGAATGTTATTGCTGACGCAGCTTATGTGATTCATGGCATGCACGAAGTTGCTGAAAAATGCATGGGGCATCAGCCGATAATTACGCTCGACGAAGAGGGTAATTCAATAGTTAAGCTGGGTTTTAATCCGGCGGCAGCAACGGCGGCGCTTGAGAAGATCGGTCGCAGCCTAGGTATGTTTAAAGACTCAATTGAAATTAAGGGTGTGCTCTCTGTTGAAGACTGGGTAGCGCAGGTAGAAGAAAAAGCGCGAGGTGCGAATGTCGGCAAGACGCAGCACTAAGCCAAGCCCTGATGTTATTGAGGCTCAACGCAGGCTGCATCAGCAGTTTGATGATTCATTTCCTTTCTATGCTGACCAGTGTTTAAAAATCCGCACCAAAAAAGGCACGATTATTCCGCTAGAGCTTAATCGCGCACAGCTTTACATCCACGAGCGAGCCGAGGCGCAGTTAAAAAATCGCGGCTATGTCCGCATGATTTTATTGAAAGGCCGGCAACAGGGCGCGTCAACATACATCGAGGCCCGCTACACATGGAAGGTCACTCGCCGCCGCGGCGTTCGCGCTTACATTCTCACGCATGAGCAGGCCGCTACAGATAACCTTTTTGAAATGACCGAGCGGTACTACGAGCATTTGCCCGCGATGGTGAAGCCGGTGCTGGGTAGCTCTAACGCTAAAGAATTGTCGTTTGACAGATTGGATAGTGCTTACAAGGTAGGTACTGCGGGCAATAAAGGCGCTGGTCGATCTTCAACGCTGCAATACCTGCATGGCTGCTTAGCCGAAGGTACGCCCATTCTTACCCCTAACTACACAACCAAACCAATAGAAGATTTTGAAGTTGGTGATCTTGTTGTGACGCACACAGGCCAAGTCGCTTCCATCAGCTTCATAAGCTCTCAAAAGAAGCAGTGTAAATCCATTGTGTTTAGAGGGCTTGGCAAGTTCCCGCTTGAGGCTACAGGCGAGCATCGCTTTTATACGAAGAAAGGATGGAAAGAGCTAAACGAAATTTCTATTGGGGATGAAATCGGCTTTCCATTTCCAAAGATAGCCGGCACCAAAAAGACCATAGGTGTTGACGTATCACCCCCAGAGAGAGAGCAGAAAGGCGGTCGCTGGAAAAAGCCGAGCAGAAGCGCTTTGGTTGCGAACGAGGGTTTTGGGCGCGTACTTGGTTTATTCCTTGCCGAAGGAACGATCATTCATCAAGCCAAGATGCCGCATTATCCAAGTGCAGTTAATTTTTCTGTGCATGAAAAAGAAGTTGATAGGACTTTGGCATGGCTAAAGCCTTTTAGTGATGTTTATTCATCAGTGTCGGTAAGGGCAAACAAAAACTCAAAAACAAGACAAGTTATTGTATATGGGCGATCTTTTGCCCGAACAATAGAGTCGCTTTGCCGTAACACTGACGCGAAAAGACTGCCTGAGTCGTGGTGGGATTACTCGCGGGATTTTTGTAAAGGTCTATTTCACGGGTATATGGATGGGGATGGCAATATTTCTCAAGACCGAAGGCTAAGGGCAACATCGGTTCGTCAGCGGCTAACACTTGAGATGCGATCTTTAGCGGCCTCACTTGGTTATGGATGGGCCGGAGTGGGATATAAAGCAGCAGCAACACGAGGTGGTAGGAATGAGCGAGAGTCCTTCACTTTTGAGTTGTGTGGTGTTGGTGTTAATCGTTACTGCAAAGAAAACGATTTACCAGTAATCGAAAAAATCCGATCTTGCGTTACATCGACTTCGCCCAATGCCGCAGCGACGACACAGCTATCGGATGGTTATGCATGGGTGCGAGTCCGATCTATCTCAGATGCTGGCATGAAGCAAGTTTACGACTTTGAAGTAGCCCACGAAGATCACTCATATTGCACCATCCATTGCGCCACGCATAATTCAGAAGTTGCCTTTTGGCCCCATGCCGAAGAGCACGCCGCTGGTTTGATGCAGGCGATCCCGAAAGGCGACGATGCAAAAGGCACTGAAATCTTTTTGGAGTCTACGGCTAACGGTATCGGCAACTACTTTCATGAGCAATGGGTGCAGGCCGAGCAAGGTAAGAGCGATTTTGAGGCGGTGTTTGTGCCTTGGTATTGGGATCACGGCTACAGACTGGACCGCGACATTACCCTTGATGACGACGAGGCCGAGCACGCAAAGTTATACGGCTTAGACCTGCAGCAAATGGCATGGCGCCGCGAAAAAATAGCGGAGCTTGGGCCGGAGCTCTTTAAGCAAGAATACCCAGTAACTCCCGCCGAAGCATTCCGCGCAGCCGCCGACGCTGCTTTCATTACCACTACGTTGATTGAGCGCGCTCGTAAAACAGAGGCCGATCCGTTTGGTGCTCCAGTGCTCGGCGTTGATGTTGCCCGCTTTGGTGATGACCGCACTACATTTGCATTCCGAGAAGGGCGCAAGGTGCATTGGGTCAAAGCGCGAAGTAAGTATTCAACAATGGATACCGTGGGCGAGGTGGTACAGCTACACCGGCAAATACGGTTTAAGCGGATATTTGTTGATGTGATTGGTGTCGGTGCGGGCGTAGTGGATCGGCTCATAGAGCTTGGCCTTGGAAATGTAGTTGTCGCAGTGAATAGTTCTGAGCGAGCCATTGACGACAAACATTACTACAACAAGCGCACGGAAATGTGGGGCGAGTTTCGGGAATGGCTAAAGAATGGGCCGTGCCAAATACCCGATGAAGACGATTTAGCCGCTGAGGTAGGTGCGGTGCAGTACAAATTTGATAGCAATGGACGCTGGCAGCTTGAGAAAAAGGAAGATATGAAAAAGCGCATTCTGCGCAGCCCAGACAAAGGCGATGCAATTGTGCTGACGTTTGCTGAACCAGTACAGCTACAAGATGGCGCAGCAAGTTATGAGCCTAGCGACTATGACGACGCGCTTGGTGGTGAGTATTACGAACCGGACTTTATTTGATGGCTACTGAAATTGATGCACGCAATTTAGTTGAACAGCTAGAAGGTCGCCGCGAGCCAATGGTGCCGGTTTATCACTTTGGCGGCGGCAACGTGAAGTATGAGAGGGCTAATCACAATCCATTTAAGGACATTGTGCTAGATGACGATTCAAACGATGAATGATTCACCGGATATGCCGACGCCGGCAGAGCAGTTTCTTGCGATGCGTATTGCTGAGCTACTACAGCGCAAATATGCCGGCCACTTGTGGGGCGTCCATGTTAAGAAATCGGTGGCAACGATACACAACATGGCATTGAGCGGCAATCACGGCTACATCCTGCATTTGAACAACTTAAAAATTGAAGACGAATTTAACCAGCGGGTGATTAAAGCCGGTGGTGAAATACTGGAGCGGTTTGCGGTAAGTCGTGGTGAGATAGTGGATCACGAAATGGCAAGCCTGAAACGAGACTTTGCAAACAGGCCGGTATTTGATGGGCGCTAAAGACGAACCGCAACGCGACACACTTGGCAGTTTAGGTGATATGGGTATTGGTGAAGGTGTTACCGATATTGTTTCTGCTGAGGACAATCCCGAAGATAACGTAGACAGTTGGTGGCTTTCGCTTGCACGCTCGTCGTTTCGAGATTCGAGCACATGGCTTGATGCGTCTGTGCGCAAGCAGTGGGAAAAAAACTTAGCGCATTTTAATGGACGATTTGCGCCCGGCTCTAAGTATGAATCGCCGGCTTATCGTAAACGCTCCCGCGTATTTCGCCCTAAGACTCGCAGTGCAGTAAGGCAGAATGAGGCGGCAGTGGCCGCAGCGATGTTCGCAACGGATGATTTGGTGTCGATTACACCACTCAATGATTCTCGCCAAGAGTCGCGAGCGTCTGCGGCAATCATGCACTCGCTACTTGAGTATCGTTTACAGAACTCAATCCCTTGGTTCCTAACAACAATGGGCGCTTTTCAAGACACGATGAATTATGGCGTCTGTGTATCTCATCAGTATTGGGAATACATGGAGCGCGAGACAAAATCGTATCAGTATGGGCCGGATGGCCAGCCGGTAATGGATGAGCAGGGGCAACCTGTATTCACAACGACTCGCGAACTGGTTACGGATAAGCCGTGCATTGACTTGATGCCGCCTGAGAACCTGCGAATTGATCCAAGCGCAGACTGGCGCGACCCTGTTAATTCAAGCCCTTATGTTATTCGCATGGTGCCAATGTATGTCGGTGATGCGCTGGAGCGCATGGAAATTGATATGCCAGGGCAGCTTAAATGGCGCAAGTATTCGCAAGCAGAAATCATCGCGACGAGAAGTGAGCAGTATGACTCTACTCGATCCGCTCGTGAGCCAGACCGCGCAGACAGCGTTGAAGCCGAAGACGGTTATTTTGCGACTGTATGGGCGCACGAAAACTTTGTACGCATTAACGGCGAAGAGTATGTGTTTTGGACGATGGGAACCAGCTTACTTTTAAGTGATGCGGTGCCGCTATCTGAGGCGTATTTTCACAATAAACGCCCAATAGTCATGGGTTACTCAAACCTTGAATCGCACAAAACCTACCCATCAGCACATACCCAGCTTATTGAAGGGCTGCAGGAAGCAACCAACGATATTCAAAACCAGCGCAGCGATAATGTTCAGCTTGTTCTTAATAAGCGTTATTTGCTAAAGCGCGGCCAGCAGATTGATACCGGTGCGCTAATGCGCAACGTCCCCGGTGGCGCCGTGGTTACTCAAGACCCTGATAAGGACATTAGGGTGCTAGAGACAAATGACGTAACTGCGTCGAGCTACAACGAGCAAGACCGAATAGATGTGCAGTTAGATGAAATGATGGGTGCGTTTAGCCAATCAAGCGTAAGCAATAATCGCTCTCTTAACGAAACGGTTGGCGGCATGAACTTACTGAACAGTTCAGCTAACGCCGTGACCGAATATTCAATTCGCGTGTGGGTTGAGACTTGGGTAGAGCCGGTGCTGCGCCAGCTTATGTTGCTTGAGCAGCATTATGAAAACGACACCACGATTCTATCGTTAGCGGCAGAAGGTGCAAAGCTGGAGCGATTTGGGCTTGATGAAGTAACCGACCAGCTTCTTATGCGCGAGCTCACGCTGTCTGTAAATGTGGGCATTGGTGCTACTAATCCGCAACAAAAAGTAGAGCGCATGGTGTACGGCCTGAACTCTATTGCTGGCTTGCCTGGCGGGCTTGATGACCTGAACGTCAAAGAGGTGCGAACCGAAGTGTTTGGCGCTCTTGGATATAAGAATGGTGCGCGCTTCTTTACTCCCGCCGAGGGAGAGGAGCAACCAGAACCGCCACCAAGCCCTGAAATGCTTGATTTTGAGCTGCGAAAAGAAGAAATGCAGCGCAAGTTTGAGCTTGAAGACAGGAAGCTACAGCAAGATTACGAATTACGCATGGCTGACATTGCCGCTCGCGAGAATATGACGCTTGCACAGCTTCAAGCAAAACTGCAAATGGATCGCGACAAAGACGAGCGCCGAACAGCATTAGAGCTACAAAAAGACAAAACAAAACGGGAAACGGTAGCACTCACCGAGCGCAACCGCTCAAACGAAATGATTTTAAAGAGGGATGTAGGTAGTGGAATCTGATACTGGAATTGAAGGCTTTGATAGCGATGAAGACCGCTTTCTATTTGCAGAGGCGCAGCTTGGTATAGAGCTTGAAAACTTCCTGCGTACAAATGTCGGTCGCTATTTAGTGGGCCGCTGCCAAGGTGTTGTTGGTGAGTTTAGTGGATGGGTTTTAGGGCAGGTCGACCCAAGCGCTGAGGATTTCAAAAGGCGTCATCTACAAGCGCAAGCGGCACAAATGGTAATCGGTTTTATTAATGAGGCGGTGGTGCAGGGCAACCATTCGCAAAAAGTTTTAGAGGAAAGGGATGCTGAAGAATTCCTTTCTGACGGGCCAGTCGGCCATTAACCAACCTACCCCAACGGGCGGTATAGGAGTAAGTCATGTCGAGAGACAGCACGCACGAAGACGATAATCAGGACATTACGCGCAATGATGTAGATGGTGATAATCAGGTCAATGATGAGGTGGACGCGGGCGTCAATCCCCGGCAAGCCTACATGAACGATTTGGTAAGTCGCCAGCGTGAGGAGCGCGAACAGGAAATTTCTGAGGCTGGTGGTGATGAAGCCGACAACGAGGCTGGCGGTGGCGAAAGCAATCCACCAGTAGTACCAGAAAAAGAATGGTACGAGCGCGACGGCAAAGCCTATATGCGCCTCAAGGTGGATGGGCAGGAGCAAGAAATTGAATTGAGCAAGGTGAAAGCCACAGCTCAAAAGAATTTAGCGGCAGACCGGCGACTTGCAGAAGCGGCGGCCCGCGAACAAGGTTTACAGGAAAGAGAACGAATTTTGTTGCAGCGCGAAACCGCGTTACAGCAAGTACAGAGCAAGCCACCCGAAGTATCGGGCGCTAGCGATGACGTTGAAGCCAAAGTTGGAAGCACATTGGATGCGATTTATTCAGGTGATGAAGACGCGGCAAAAAAAGCGCTTATCGAGTTGATGGCAGGGCGGCAGCAGCCTACCCAAGCAGGATTAACGCCAGACGATATTGATAACCGCGTGCGGCAGGCAACACAGGCCGCGATTGCTCAGCAAGAAAAGCAGCGGCAGCTAAATTCGGCTGTTAAGCAGTTTCAAACTGAGTTTAACGATATTGCCGGCGACCCTGAGCTTTGGCGCATGGCTGACAACTACACGATAGACGTTGCAAACGAGCACCCAGACTACGAACCCTACCAAATCATGCAGGCGGCGGGCAATAAAGTCAGAGATTGGCTTAAACAGCACCGGACTGATCCGAGTTTGTCAGATCGCACCGAACGCAAACGGCAAGCGATGAGAACAGTTGCAGGGGCTAGCAGGCCCGCGCAATTGGGCAAAGACGAACCGCCCGCGAAAACGCGCTCGAACGTCCTAGACGATATGCGCAGAGCTCGCGGCCAAATGATTTAGTAGAGGTAATTTATTATGGCAGGTCAATTGTGGGGTACTAATTCCCTCGGCGGCTATATGTACTCAGACCAACTATCTGACGTACTCCGCACCAGCTTGCAGAACATGACTCGTTTCCGTCAATTCTGCGACATCAAAGAAGGCAAGGAACAAGGTAAGGGCGATAAGCTCTACTGGAACGTGTACAGCAATGTAACGCAGCGCGGTGCAAAGCTGACCGAAAACACGCCCATGCCTGAAACTAACTACACAGTTAATCAGGAAAGTTTGACGGTTGATGAGTACGGTAATTCTGTACCCTTCACCAAAAAACTTGATGAGCTGTCTAAGCACAGCGTTATCGAAGTGATCCATAAGGTGTTGAAAAACGACGCCCGCGACACGCTTGAAGACGCTGCCTATGCACAGTTTGCTTTGACTAAGCTGACGGTTACGCCTGCGAGCGGCACCCACGCAAGCAACATCACGGTTGAAGAAACGGGTACACCAACTGCGACGAATGATATTGCACTGGGCAAAGGCCATATCAAAAACATCGCTGACGAAATGAAAGAGCGCAACATCACCCCTTATGACGGTGAGAATTACGCTTCTTTGGCTCGGCCCTCTACGCTTCGTGCTTTCAAAGACGAGCTTGAAGACATTCACAAGTACGTGAATGAAGGCTTCCACATGCTGCTTAACGGTGAAGTTGGCCGTTACGAAGGTATACGTTTTGCAGAGCACACTTCAATTGCAGCGAAAGGCTGGAGTAATGCGAAGTCTGATGAGGCTTTCTTCTTCGGTGCTGACACTGTTGCGGAAGGTATCGTAATTCCCGAAGAAATCCGAGGCAAAATCCCGACTGATTTTGGTCGCTCGCGTGGTGTTGCTTGGTATTACTTGGGTGGTTTCGGTATCTGTCACACCACGGCAGATAACAGCCGCATCATTCGCTGGGCTTCTGCAGCCTAATTGATAGGGGGTTAATAGCCCCCTTAATAGGAGAAATTACTATGTACGACAATCCTACTGTTGTGACATACACGTTTAATCCAGTTGATTTCGGTGCAGGTACTTACGCCGGCTCAATCAAAGCGCCTGCCGGTTTTACTGGTGGCCGTATTTTGGATGTGGGTGTTACTGAAATCACAGAAGCGTTTGCGTGTGACGCGACTTCGGCGAAGGTGCTTTTGGGTACTACTGGCGACGCTGATGCTTATGCTTTGCTTGATATTACTGACGCGACGGCAGCCACCGACACGTTTAATACGCAAGATGACGACGACGCCATTATCAATAAGTTTGTTACTAACGAACAAATTGAGTTGACCACTGTTCAGTCGGTCGATAGTGGCACAGCGGCCGGTATCGGTTCGCCTTACGTTGTTATCGCTTGGTTCTAATGCGCCTCTCAACTTAATAGGTGATTGATATGAAAAACGGAAAAGTAGCAGGCAAGCAAGATGGAATGATGGTTGGCGATAAAGTCGGCAAGCGTTCTGATAGCTGGTCTAAAGGTAGCGACTTAACCGAGGGCGTTTCTGCTCGCGAAAGTTGCAGCGTTAAAGAAATGTACTCTCCCGATGAGAACAAGAATCGTATGCCGAAAGGCCACGACCGCGTTTAATCGTTGCTCTTGGGGCTAGAAATAGCCCTTTTTTCTATTCGGGAGTTTTAGTTATGCGACACAAACTGCCTTATCAAAATGACACTACCAAGCAGGGCGCAGACCTGAGTGATGGTGTTACTTCAAAACAAACGATGCGCGATACCACTCACCACCACAATGAAAAATCCCGGCTGGAGCGCGAAGTTCCTGAGTCTTGCCGCGATGCGTGTGAGGGTGTTTTTGGTTATGACGACTATTACTAGGAGGCCGTATGGCTAATAAATTAGACCGCAGCAAACCTTTTGGCTCGATCCGTGGCGATGGCGCCGTGGATGGCTTTATCGGTGTTCGTTTTATCCAAGATGGTGTTTATTTCGATGGCACTGGCAATCCTGCGCGCAAAGCTGTTAAGGCCAATGTGCGGGTTGCTGCAAAAACAGATGCCGATCCCGATGCAGCAAAGGATGTTGTCGCTGATGCCGCAGTTAAAGCGCCGGTTAAGCGCCGGTCGACTAAGGCGCCATCAAAAGCAGCAAAGGATGTTGTCGCTGATGCTGAAGCGGAAGCATTGGAAGGCTTGACCGATAGCGTAGCGGAGTAAAATTTATGGCGCAGTTCCTACAGCTCGCCCAGCGGGTTAGGCAAGAAACAGGGACGGCGGGGACTGGGCCGACTTCTGTTGTATCTCAATCTGGGCAGTTAGCGCAGCTCGTCACATGGACTGCGCAAGCCTATCTTGATGTTTGTAATAAATGGGACGATTACGATTTTCTTTGGCGCGAAAGCAGCGTAGAGCTTGAGCTTGATGTTAAAGATTACGTGTTAGCAAATAATTTGCGGGCCATTAATGAAGATGCTTTTTATGTTTATGGTGGGAGCCTGCCCGCAGATGGACAAAAGCTAGATTACATTGAGTATGACAATTATCGCCGCAGTAAAACTTTAGATACTGGTACTGGTACGCCGGTTTGTTTTACTCGCTTACCCAGTGGCGAAGTAAGGATTATTCCGACGCCAGACCAGTCTTATACTGTTGAGTATGAGTATTGGAAGGAGCCTACACCACTAACGACCGATACTTCTGTTCCTGAATTTAGCCCTATATATGATGACTGCATTATCTGGCGAGCATGCTGGTATTGGGCGTCGTTCAATGAGGCGCAGGCAGAGATGGCCGCGCATGATTTTAATTTCAATCAGGCAATGCAGCGCCTTGAGGCTAGATACCTTCCAGCAGCCGAGCGATACCACGCAAGGAGCCAAGGGGTAGACTTGGTAGTGAGGGCTGAGTAATGCCCGTATCTGTAGAGTTCTTCCCAATGGTCGGTGGGCTTGATGTTGTTACGCCGCACTATCAAATATCCCCAGGTAAACTTATTGAATGCTTGAATTACGAGTGCCTGCCGGAAGGCGGGTATCGTCGCATAGATGGCTATTCTTTATATGATGGCACCACTGAGCCGGAGGCAGTGCCGGGCGAGGGTGATATTCGCGGCGTGTGGGTATTCAGTGGCAATGTGTACGCCATACGAGATCAAGAGTCGAACGGCGGTTTGTTTCGCGCAACTGGTACGGGTTGGGTAGAAGTAGACCTTGGCTACTCGCTTGATTTTGATGCCGGCGTTAATGACTTTGTAGAGGGAGCTACGGTAACAGGCGGCACAAGCGCAGAAACAGCAACCATTGAGCGCGTTATTTTTGCAGGCGGGACTAATGGGGTTGGTGATAGTTTTGGCCGGCTTGTTATCTCGGGCGCTACTGGCCCATTCACCGATAACGAAGACCTTATTGTTGGTGGGAACACCATTGCCTCCGCGAAAGGAACCCAGTTTGCGAATACCTTGCCTACTGGTGGCAAATACACTTTTGTTACCGGCAATTTCTTTGGGCATGACGGCCTTGACCGGATGTATGGCGCTAATGGCGTTGGCGAGGCGTTTGAGTTTGATGGAACTGTGTTTGCACCGATCCTAACTGATTCTGGCGGCGCCTATCCAAGACATATTGCGGTGCATAAAGGCCATTTAATGCTTGGCTTTTCGACGGGCAGTATCACCACTTCCGCACCTGGGGAGCCGCTTATTTTTGACGCCATACTTGGGGCGTCAGAAATAGCCGTAGGCGATCAAATTAACCTATTGGCATCGCTACCCGGTGGCGTGCTGTGTGTTGGGTGCGACGATTCTATTCAAATGCTGTATGGCAATGACTACCTAAGCTGGGAGCTGCAACCATTTACCCAGCATGGAGCAAAGCCGTATTCCTTTGGCGAAATTGGCGGCAATTATTTAGTCCTGGATAACCGAGGCCTGCAAAACATTCGCGCTACGCAAGCCTTTGGTGATTTTGAGGCTATTTCGCAATCTAGGGCCATTAATCCATTACTTATAAGCAGCCGCACAAGTCTATACCCCAGCGCAGCTTTAGTATCAAAAGAAAAATCTCAATACCGTTTGTTTTTCGGAACCGAAGGATATTACTTCTCTTACGCTGGCGAGAGTTTCGCGGGTGTGACACCTGTTTTATATAGCGATCCCGTAATAGTTGCCGCTGCTGGCGAGGATGATCTAGGTAAAGAGATCATGTTTTTTGGTAGCGAAGACGGAAAGGTATTTAGGTTTGACTCTGCTTACAAATTCAATGGTGAAGATATTTTTGCCAGTATGCGGCTTGCCTTCAATTTTGAAAAAACACCTACGCAGCGAAAACAATATCGCAAAGCGGTACTCGATATTAAGGGCGAAAGAGATTCCGCGCTCATTCTTGTTAGATCAAACTTTGACTTCAATAGCCCAATAGATCCGGCGTCAGATTTATATAACGTCAACGGGCCTCAAAGCTCGGGCGGGCAATGGAGTTTTGATGACTGGGATGAATTTTTGTGGGACGCGGTGGGCTACACCACCGTTGATATTGGGATTGCTGGCATAGGCCGAAATATGTCTATGTCGTTTACTTCGCTAGGCGAAGAAGACGGAAGCCACACGATTTACGGTGCAGCAATTCATTATTCATTGCGGAGATTAGACAGGTAATGGCAGCGTCAGATTGGGTAACACCCACACCATCATTAGTACCCGGTACTACCGCCAGATCGGAGGAGGTAAACGCAAAGTTTGCCGCGCTCGAGGCTGCATTTGAAAAAATGCCGGTTCCTCGGAATGATGGCAAGGCGGGGTTTGGTGAGGCGATTAGCACGCCCAGTGGCGTTCTCGATGACCAGCACGCGACACGCGCTTATGTGCAAGAAATATTTAGCCAACTACAAGAAAGCATTGCTGAAGATACGGCAGAGGAGCTTGCCAAAACTCCTGAAATTCTAGCCGGTGCGACGGAGGCAAGGGTTAAGGTTATAAGCGATGCAACTTACACCGTAGTCGCTGAGGATAATAACTACATTCTTTGGTTTACGAGCGACGAACCAGTAACACTTACTTTCCCCTCCAATGAAACACTGCCCTTTGACAAAAAGCTGCAGGGCGTAATTATTCAGGCCGGCGACGGCCAAGTAACGGTTGCCGAGGGTTCAGGGGTAACAGTGGGCGCTTCGGGTGGGCTTCTATCTACGGCGGGCAATTATTCGCCAATGTCGTATTTCCGTTTTAATGCCGACTTTTGGTGGCTTGGTGGTGAGCGAGCATGATGTTTCCGTTGGTTCACGGCGTTTTTGGTTCGTATCAAGAAGGTGTTTTTGAGGTAGGCCGATACAGGTATGTTGCGGGTGGAAATACGCACGCTGTAGCTATTAAAAAAGATAATTCAGTAGTGACATGGGGTAGCGGAAAATCAACACCACCAGTGGTGGCTGACGCCAAAAAAATTGCTGCTGGTATTAGCCACGATTGTGTTTTAAGGGAAGATGGAACAGTTCAATGCTGGGGGAATAATAGTTACGGGCAAACTAGTGTGCCAGCGAGTCTTGGCCAGGTTCTTGATATAGCGTGCTGCAAACATACCACAGCAGCACTTAAAACAGACGGCACAGTGGTTGTATGGGGGCGAAACAACGCTGGGCAATTCAATGTGCCAAGCGAAGTTGATGGTTTTGCGGTTGCTATAGCTGGACATGCCGGCGGCCAACATTTTGTCGCCCTACTCGGTAACGGGGATGTTTACTGCTGGGGAGATAACAGCTACGGTCAAGCTGCTAACCAAATTGGCTATGGTGCAAATGCAATTACGTCAGGGGGTAATTTTAACTATCTCCATCAATCCAACGGGGCTCTGCGTTCGTGGGGAGTTAATAATAATGGTCAGCGTAATACGCCAAATGATTTGCTGCCGATAATCGCCATTGCGTGCGGCGATAGTCATACTATGGCGCTACAAAACGATGGCACTGTAAGGTGCTGGGGTTACAGCTACTACGGGCAGACTACTGTGCCTAGCGGCCTAGCTGACGTAGTAGCGATAGGGGCTGCATACAACCAAAGTTATGCCATCAAATCTGACTGTTCACTCGTAGGATGGGGTGACGGGTATAATAGTATGCTTTCTATACCAAGTGGGCTCTACAAGATCCCTGGAAGCTACACCCCAACCACCCCCCCAGCAATACCTGCTGAGCCAGATCCGAATGTCTTAACTCCCGGCATAGCCACAACTGCCAACACATATAAGCGGGTTTTTTGTGGTTCAGATCGCGCCATTGCTATTGGGTGTAATTCCACCATATTTACATGGGGAAAAAGCAATAACCAATCCGGCACACCGCCGACTGGGGGCTCTTATAGCAAGGTAGTTGGCGGGGAAAAAAACTTTAGTCTTTGCATTGATGATGGCGACCCTAAAGCATGGGGTTATAAGCCAAATCAATCGTTTATATATTCCCCTCCGACAACGCTACCATACGTCGCTCCCGATTTAAGTGGCGTGCTTGATGCAGCTTCAGATATGGTGGCGGCGGTCTATTCCTATTATTTAAAAGCTGACGGCACTATCGCCTCTGTTTTTTACAATGGTGATGATATTGCCGGCGCGGGAACGGATTACCACGCGCCGGCTGGCACGTTTACAAGCCTTGCTAGCGGCGCTTATGGTGCGGCAGGAATCAAAGCTGATGGAACAATAGCTGCGTGGGGAACTGATTTTTTTGGATCTACTGAGGCTCCGTCTTTAGCGTCGGCTGCGGTGGAGATAGCGGGTGGCAGTGCTTTTTACATTGTTCTTTGTGCTGATGGCTCGATAGTTCACTGGGGTACGACAGCATACGGCACCGATCAAATTCCTGAGTTTGAAAGCCCAGTGGTAAGTATCGCGTCCGGCTTTTATCACTGCCTTGCGGTATTGGCTAATGGTCGCGTTATTGGTTGGGGGCAAAATAGTTACGGTCAAGCCACACCACCATCTAGCCTTAACAATGCAGTTCGCGCGTTTGCTGGTGAAGACTACAGTATCGCCGTAATGAGCGACGGCAAACTTACAGGCTGGGGTAAGAATAATCTTGGTCAAGCTGTTGGACACCAAAATAGGTCGATTATTTGTAATGACGGACCCCCTGATAATTCTCCGGTAACGGTAGGTGGGCAGTATTTAGCGCCGATCAATTACCAGTGGGGGTTTTTGGTTTTGTCTTATGAGGGCAGGGTAAAGGGGTGGGAAGACGGCTCAACAGGCATTTTTCCTATTCCACTAAACTTGCCTCCCGCGTCTGCTGTAGCCGCATTTCTAAACAGTTCGGGCAAAGGTTATGGCGTTATCATCGATGGTAACGGGAAATTACGAACCTGGGGTAATGATTCGAGTGTGTCAGCACACCCATATAAGTATGGCTCTGCCTATCCAAGTGCCAAAGCTGCTGCGATCTGTAAAAATATTTACTGGGGCTTAAATGTTCTTTCTATTGAAGGCGTCCCTTATGTGTCTGGAACCGATAACAACCGGCCACCGTCAATGCCGACTATGGTGGCTTTTGAAACTGGCTACTCCTTCAAAATAGCGCTCTCTAGTGGCGGTGTTGTTTATGCGTGGGGCAATGGCAAGCGCGGCGGGTTGTCGGTTCCTGAAGAATCTAGCCGCGTTATGGAAGATCAATACAATGGCTACGTTACAGGCCTAACTAACGTCGTTCAAATTTCCCTGCTCTATGAATTGTGTGTCGCTTTAAAGGCAGACGGCTCCGTTTATGTGTGGGGTTACGATTATGGAGCGGGCGCGCTATCGGTTCCCAGTGGCCTGCCGACTATTGCGCAAGTGGCTTGCGGCTTAAAGCACGTTGTTGCGCTTGGCGATAATGGCTTGGTTTATTGTTGGGGAGACAATAGTAATGGCGAGTGTGACGTGCCAAGCGATCTTGGTTTGGTGGAGTCAGTTTTTGCCGTTGACTCTTCAAGCTATGCAGTTTTGCGCGACGGTACGGTGAGGCGCTGGGGCCACACATACTACGTGCCACCCGGATTAAATTTAAACGATTAGATAAGGTTTTTGGCATGACTTTAAGCGCAAGTGAAATCGAGTCGATAGCGAGTTTAACCGCTAAGAAGCTATGTGAATCAGATCAGCCGTTTTACGTTCCGAAAGAGGATCACTACCACGATCATTTATTGATTAAGCAAATGCGAGCTAATTCTGAAGAGTGGTCTGGCGCGCTAGCTTTTATTGCAGGGGAAAGGCGAACCCGAGAGCGCAGACAGAATGATGCGCGCAAAATTCGCAATCAAGTTTTTGGCGCGCTAATGACTGCTGGCGTGCTGGGTATGCTTGGCCTGCTTGGCGCTTGGGGCATATCGGCGCTGGCTAATCTAATTAAAACCCAAGGTGGGTAAGGAGTGTAGTTGATGAGTTTTGACCTCGCTGTGAAGCGCGTCATTAAATCTGAAGGGGGGTATGTAAATGACCCCCGCGACCCTGGTGGCGAAACACACTTTGGAATTTCAAAAAGGTCGTATCCTAATTTAAACATCAAAGCTTTAACGGTTGATGATGCGATTGGGATTTACCGTCGTGATTTTTGGGAAAAGATTCCAATCCTACCTGAGCCCGTTGACTACTTGGTTTTTGATTTTGCTGTTAACGCGGGAGTCTCCCGAGCGATAAAAACCTTGCAGACAACTATTGGCGCAACTCCTGACGGATATTTCGGGGCTAAATCCACGACTGCGCTTGCTCGCTATAACGCAAAAGAGCTTTGCATTAATTATTCGGCAGAGCGCGCGCGTTATTACGCATTACTTGACGACTTAGACGATTTTTATGCTCGCGGTTGGATGCGGCGCGTAATGGAGTCGTTTTATTGCGCTGTTGGCATGGATGCTGAGAATTGACTGCGCAGATAAGTAGGGCATGGGAGGCGCGATTCTTTTTAACGCTCGGTTGTGGCGTTGTGTGTAGCTTTCTACTTTGGTTTGGGAAGCTTGATAGTACGGCGTATGCGTCAATCATTATCGCGACCGTGGGTGCTTTTATTGCCGGTGACACCTACGAAAAGGCAACAAGGAAAATGACGCCATGACTACTCGTATTACTGCGCTGCTTTGTATTTTGACTGGTTGGCTTGTGTTCCAGTTTCAGGGTTATCGCTACGGCGAGCGCATTGCGCTAATGCAGCGTGAGCTTAGTGAAGCCAATTTGGCGTTTGAGCAGTCGGCGCGGGAAGTTGAGCATTTAGCGCAGCGTAATTTTGAGGCTGTTTCTATTGAGGATACAGACCGCAAGGATGAAGTTAAGGTCGTTACGAAGATTATTAAGCAAGAGGTGATTCGTTATGTCGCGTCCAATACTGATACTGATCGTTGCAGCCTTTCTAATGACTGGGTGCGCAACCACGACGCCGCAGCCCGCGTGTCCGAAGGTGCAGCCACCAAACCCCGAATGGATGAAAGCGCCACCGAAGTTAAAGACGCTAATGCCTTAATTGCGGTGACCGACAACTATTTAGCTTATGCGGAGCTGGCTGCTAATCATATTGCTCTGCGCGATTACGTGCGGGACGTTGTTCTTCCGGTTTGCGGTGTTGGTAGCAAGTAGCTTGGGCTGACATTCCGCGCACTCTATGTATTTGGCTTAATGCCATCAATACTAGCGAGGTAAATTAATGTGACTACAGGACTTCTTAGTCAGGGCCAAAACTTGAAGCCAGTGGAAATGCCGGGAATGACGGCAATGCCGGACTCCTTATCGTTTAATGCTAGAAATGTTGGGGTTAATGTCACTGCGCCAAGCTCTCGCTCTTACCAAGGCTTTAGCGAGAATAAAAGCTACGACGACAGGGCTAGTAATTTTAAAGTTTCTGATGATGCCCTAGTTGAAAATCGGCTCACCGGCTTGTTAGGAAGCAATAGCGACTACTTAAAGCGCGCAAAAGGCATATCAAATGTCGCCGCAAATCGTCGCGGGATGCTGAATAGCAGTATTGCTGCGGGAGCTGGAGCTGCAGCGGCAATTGATGCAGCGCTGCCGATTGCTCAGCAAGACGCCGGCACCTTTGCGCAATCGGATTTATCGAAACAATCTTATTACAATCAAACGGGCTTAGCAGAAAAAGCGGCTTATGATTCTTCACGGCTTTCTGCGCAGGACGCGACACAACAATCAGGCGCAATGAAGCAACAGTTTGAAAATACGGCGGGGCTCAATAATCAGCAGGGCCAGATTAATGAAAATCTTGGCGCATCATCGGATACTCGCCAGTCTGGATTGCAAACAAACCAAGGACGGATTAACCAAACGCTGCAATATGACAGCTCTCGCCAGCAATCAGCGCTACAAGCACAGGGTGCTAATGAAAATTTAGCCGTGAATGCACAGGCGTTTGAGTTTAACAAAACACTACAGCAAATGGATCAAGACTCTAGGGCCGCGCTGCAGCAGATGCAGAACGAAAATGCTCAGCTATTACAGCAATCCCAGTCAGCATCTAACCGCTTTCAAGATTTGTCGCAGCAAATTGCGACTATTAGCACAAGCCCTGATATGAACCCCGAGCAAAAAGCGGCGGCGATTAATCAATTGATGGAGCTGAGTAATAAAAGTCTAGCTACGCAGTCTGCTTTATTAAAAGCTGCTGGCATTGAGGGAGTGGAGCTTACCAGTGAAGGTACAACTGGTGTGCCAGATATTGAGGTGCCGAGTTCAGCGAGCGATCCACAACTACAGTTTAACCCCTCTGAGTACGACGCTGGAAATTATGAGGCGCTGCAAACAGAGGCAAGGCGCCTTAATGAGTTGGCAAATAGGCTGCCTGCAAATACGCCAGAAGGCATAGCTGTAAGGGTATCGCTTAAAGAAATCGAGATTAAAGAGCTGGAGATTCAGTATGCGGCGACCACAAGCAAAAACAAGCATAGAGAAATTAACGGCGTGATGGCAAGGCGACAAAAAGAGCTTGATGCCCTAAAGCAATCACTGGCGGCTCTTTCACCTCAATCACTTCCCGCGACGCCAACGGTTTTGCATGATGATTTCAAGCCCGAAACTGAGTATCAGAAAGAGGATTTTAGCCTTGCCGCTAAATCAATTTCTAAGCAAATGTTGTCTGCCCTAGGAAGGTGATGGTGGTGGAGATTGTCTCATCAAAGATTGAGGCGTTATTCCCGTCGATACGAATTGATAAGGCGGTGTTGTCGCAAAGCTTGCGAGAGATTAAAAGCTCGTCGCAGCATTTTTATCGAGAGAAGAACGGGAGCGTTCTGGCGGCAACCACGGACAATATGCCGTTTAGCACACGAAAGCAGTGTTCCTTGTCGGTGTGGATTGGTGAGGGTGATGGCGTGATTTTGTTTCGGCAGTGGATGACATGGGTGAGGAGTCGCAAAGCGATACGGCTTGCGACGGTAACTCTAATGTTTGACGATCCGCGAGCAGACAGGTTTTTACTGCGCTCCGGTTTCCGTCGCTTGGGCGGCGTTTATGTTTGGGAGCGTGGGTAATGGGTAATCCATTTAAGGCAGTAAAAAAAGCTGTTAAGAAAGTTACGGGCGGCATTAAAAAAGTATTTAGTGGCGTTAAGAAGATCGGCAGTAAAGTTGTTGATGGCCTTCGTTCAGTTGGGCGAGAGGTTAAGCGGTTCGCGAAAACAGGTTTAGGTAAGGTGGTTATTGCTGCGGCGCTTATTTATGTGGGTGGCGCTGCTTTACTGGCGTCAGGCGGGCTTGGTGGCACCGGTGCAACAATGTCATTCGCCAGCGCATTAGCTTCGCCTGGTGCTGTGGTTGGTCAGTTGGGCATAGGTGCTGCGGGTGCCGGAGCGGGTGCCGGCGCCGGTTCTGGCGCAGGAGCCATTGCGGGGATGACCGGCGCGGAGGCCGCTGCTGCTGCAGGTGTGTCGTCGGCAACAATGGGTGGTACGGCAGGGGCAATAGGGCTGAATGGCGGCGCAACACTTGGCGCGGCGGGGGCGGGGCTTACTACTGCCGAGGCGGCAGCGGCATCGGGATTGTCTTCTGGTCTTGCTGGCGGCGGCGCGGCGGTTACTGGTGGTGCGGCGGCTGGGAGTGCTGCTGGCGGTGGGCTTATGAGTGAGGGCATGAAGTACGGCGCAATGATGATGGGCGGTAATGCCATATCTGGTGCAATGCAGGCTAAGGGTGCGGCTGAAGCCGAGAAAGAGGCAGAGAAAGCGCGCCAACGCTACATTGACGGAAACGTGGTGCCGGATGTGAATTTTGATGATTTGGCGGGCCTGCAATACAACCCTATGACGGGCCAATCTGGCGCGGAGTCTACCGAAGCGTATTTACCGGAAAATCTGCGAGTGAATACCAATCTTAATAACCGATACACAAGCCAAGGCTTATTGTCTCAGGGGGCGTCGTAATGGCACAGGGATTACTTTCACAGGCGAATGGCGCGCAATCTCAAAAACAGCAACAAACGGAACAGCCCGCGCCAAACGATCAAAACGCGGCGTCACCGGAAGAAGAGCAATTGATGGACCAGGCATTAGCTGAGGTCGGCAATATGATTTACCAGTCCGACGAGGCAAGCGCGTCGGTATTAGAAATGCTGAAAACGGGTGAAGATTTCCCGTTAGCCGCTGGCATGGCCGTTAGTCAGATTGTGGAAGTCGTCGATACGAAAATGGATTTGCCGGAGGATTTTATTCTGCCTTTGGCTGAGGCAACCGTAATGATGCTGATTGAAATGGCAGACACGGCGGGCATTGTTGAAACTAATGATGATGTGATTGAGCGGTCTTTAATGGCTGCCGCGAAGAATCTTGCTCAAGATTACGACATTGACCCCGCCACACTTCAATCGGCGGCGGCTGATCCTGAATTAGCGCCTGAAATTAATCGTGTAGGGGGTATGTATGCCGGGCAGGGCTGAGTATGGTTTATTAGCAGGGCTTGGGCAGGGTATTGCGCAAGCTGGGCAGATGGCGTTTGCCGATCATTTGCAACAAATGCGCGAAGCTCGTTTGGCTAAAATTGCGTCCGATGCGGCAGATGGCAAGTTTGCGCGCGATAAAGAGTTGCTTGGCATGGAAACGGCGAACCGGCGCGAGGAGTTGGGTATTAAAAACCAGCAAGAGCGCGACATGATCGGGTTAAAAGTTGACGAGGAAGTAAGAGGCAAAAAAGAGATTGTTGACCACTACCTTATAAATGGTTTGAGCGCTAATGGTAAAGAACCGAAAACTCAAGAGTGGGATGTTGTTAGCGGTGCTGATGAGTTTGGCAATAAAATACCAACCGGCATTTCTAACGGCCAAAATTTTGTGGATTTTGGCACACCTTTAGGAAAAGTGGTTAAAAGCTTCCTTGATAAAGGTGCGCCGGCAAGTGTAGCTGTTATGCGGGGGCAGGAGGCTTTAATGCAGGCTGGCAATATGCCGGCGGCCACAGATCAACCGCAGAACCAAAGTGACGAGCCTGGTTTCTGGGGCGGCTTGATGGGTTCGTTTTTTAAGGATGACCAGCCAGCTAATTCCCTGCCGGTATCATCGCAAGCACAACTACCCCCGCGAGTGCCGCAGCCAGCGCAAGAGCAGCAGCCAGCGACGCCAAACTCTGGGTTATTGAGTCGAGGACTAAAATCGCTTGGCGGTCGGGCGTCTGACGCGCTTTACAGTATTGCTCCTGATGGAATACGTGCCGCACGTGAGGGTCGCATGTAAATGACCTTAAAAACCAAAAGCTAAGTTAATGTGTTGATTTGAATGCTTCAAGTTTTTATTAAGCGATGCTTACGAAGGTAATTAATACGACATTCCGCGCACGCGGCGTGTTCAATAGCATGGTGGCGACCCTAATACAGTAAGGCGCCACCACGTATGAGCAACCAGAATTTCATTCCCGGTTACGACAACCTTTCTCCTGCCGAACAGCTCGACTACCTAAACCAAGTACTTAGCGCAGGCGGCGCCGAAACCGCTGAACCGTTAGCTGACCAACAAGGCTGGAAAGGCGATCTTGCTGATATGTTTCAGCGTGGCGCTATTCAGGGCGCCGGTGGCTTGTTTTCGCTTGCCGAGGAATTTACTGGCTACGGTGGCTCGCCGGCTAGCTATCTGCAGGAACAAGCCGACAAGCAATTAGAAACACTATCGCCAGAAGGTAAAGAGGCGCTTTCAAAAGAGCTGTTTCGTACTGGGCCTGATGGTCTTGAGCTTGGTGACGGATTAAACCCGCGCACAATGAGCTTACTGCTGGCTCAGGGTGCCGGCACATTAGCACCAACAATCGCTATGGGTGGCGGTGCGGGCTTACTGGCTCGCGGTGTAGGCGCTGGCGCTAAGGTGGCTGGCGCGGCAAGCACGGCAGGTTTTGGTGTTGCAGGCGGTAGCATGGCGCAAGGCATGGCCGGCCAAGATGCGGCAAGCACTGTGTTAGCCATTCCTGATGAGCAGCTTTATCAAACTAAAGCATTTACCGATCTTTGGAACTCCGACTTTTACGACGAAGCGATTGAGCCGGCTGAAAATGCGGCACGGGTTCGGAATCAATTAGCTGAGAATGCGGCGTCGACGGTGATGCGTGATGCCAAGTTAGCCGCAGTCAATTATGGTTCTAACTTTGTTGTTGGTGGTGTTCTGCAAGGCTTAAAAACTGGCGCTCTCGCTAGCTCTCGGCTGGGCAATGCGGCTATCGGCGGTGTTTCAGAAGCCACAGAAGAATTTGTGCAAGAGGGTGCAAGCGCCTTAGCGGTAAACGAGGCCGCTAGACAAGTTGACCCGACCATTACCGACGACAATGTATTGCCGCAAGCGCTAACCGGCGCGGTAGTTGGTTTTGGATTGGGTGCACCACTAGGTTTGGCGGGCAGGGTGAACGAGGCGCGCCGCACAACTGCTGAAAGCGGCGGCGATGCGCTAGAGCAGGAGCTTAGCGCCTCCGAGGCGATGGCGGGCGATATAAGCAGTAACCGAACCAGTGTTAATACCGATTTTGATATTGAATCACTGAACGAGCAATTGCGCGCAGCACCAACCGATTACAGTCAATTTGACACACCTATTGGTCGCCGCGATCCTCAAACGGGCCGTCCTACTGGTGAGGTGGTTGACGGTATAGACGGCGATATTGAAATAATGCGCCAGGCTGGCGATAAAGAAGCCGTCGACAAACTGACCCGCGCCAAAAAGATATTGGAGCGCGCATTTGTTGCGAAGCAAGCTGGCCGCGAAGGCATGGCAAAGCGTTTATATGAAAACGGTGCGGCACTTTATGAGGATGTGGTGGGCGAAGCGCCATATTCTGAATGGTATCGCGAAGGTGAATTTGTGCCTGCCGATAATGCCGCCGAAGGTAATGCGCCAAGATTAGAGCGCTTTGACGAGTTTGAACAAGCACCAGAAGGTAACGCGGTAGCGCCTGAATCGCCACTTGGTATTGGGCAGGGGCCGTATATTGGCCGCGATGCCAATTTAGGTATTGAAGACCAAAACCGTGCAGGCGGCGTAATAGTCGCCGGTATGCCAGAAGACTACCGCCAGCGGCGCGAGCAAAAAGGTAAAGCGAATCAAGAGGCTTACGAGGGGCAATTTGCGGCGCCTGATGATGCAAGAATAAATGCAGGTCTTGAGGCGGCCGCAATCGCCAAAGGTCAAGCGCGTGATGCTGGCGTTGAGCGCGTGGCACCCGAGTTAGATACGCCGCAGCTTGATGCCGTTCGCGCACAAGGCCTAGATGATCGCTTTGCAAACCCTGAGTATCGCGAGCGCTTACCTGTAATGGCAAATGAGCTGGTTCAGGGTGGCGGCATCGCCTTACTTACGGATGATAATGGCGCAATCAACGGCCGCACTAAATCTCAAAACCCTGACTGGTTTAAGAATAACGGTGATTTACCCAGTATTGGTTTTGTAAAAGCTGCGGTAAATAAGGCGCTGGAAGGCAAAAAACTTGGGCCAAAGCAGGTGCGCGCCATTTCTGCGATGATGGACGCTATCGACGCAGACCGTGACCGCTACGATGGGCCAGATACCCGAAGTGACTGGGAGTCTCTGTTTGATGAAGCTGCTTTTCGTGACTCTGTTGATCCTGACGCCGAAAGTACGATTGATAACTGGATTGGAGATAGCGGTGCCTACCTGTTTGATGCCGGCGAAAATGCGCCATTACGCACAGTGGCTATGCTGTGGGATGAGGCTTTAGATCGCGGCGTGTCGCAATCTGAACTAGAATCAATCGACAAACAAACCGACACCACCGAATCACTAGCGAGTGCTATTTATGAGCGAATCAAAGGGAACACCGAAACCGTCACTAGCCGAGATAATGGCGACGGTCGAGCGGATCAAGCCCAAGCGGGCAGCGATGCGGGAGAAATTCAGAGCGGAACAGAAAGCGAACAGTTCAACCTCGCCCAGCAAACCGAGCAAGAGCTAGCCGCGCAAGCTGCCGCGCAATCTCAAGCAGAACAAGCTGAGGCTAAGCAGGCTCAAAAAGCTGAGGTAGACAAGGATGTTAGCGACTTCAATCTAACCGGCTCCGACCGGGCGGCAGACGTTGCCGCCGCACGCGGGCAAACCTCATTGCTCGACGCTTCTAGTGAATCACAATCCACTCAATCTGAGGGTCAAAGCGATTTGACCGCAAGTAGTGCACCTCAAAATGCAGGCGGGGAAGTACGCGGGGAAAAGCTTAATGACGAGTGGACAGCTTTTAGTGATGCTTCTGGTACTAAAAATATTCCAAGAAGCGATATGCCACAAGTTAAAGCGGAGCATCGCGGCGCGCTGGCAAACTTTCTTAAAGCGCGCGGGATTGCAGGCACAGAAGAAACAGTAGCCGCCTCTGAATTAAAGCCAACACAAGCTGAGTTTTCCGAAACCAAGGTACAAAAGGCCAAGGGCTTTGAGGGCGGTGATCGCGCAATACTGGTCTCGAAAGATAATCACGTTGTTGACGGCCACCATCAGTGGATGGCGAAGCGCGACAATGGCGAAGATGTGCGCGTTATCCGTCTTGATGCGCCTATTGACGTTCTGCTTGAGCAAGTAAAAGAGTTTCCGAGTGCCGAGCAGGCTGGCGGGAAGCTCGCTGTAAGCGCTGACGTTGAAGTGGGTGAAATATCTTCGGAGCTATCAAAAATCATTCGTCGTCAAGCTGCACCTATTGTGCTTCAAGATGGCGATAAAAATTATGGGAGGCGCCACATAGAGGAAAGGCATGGCGAAGAAATACGCGGCGAAGGATATTCGGTTGATTCGTTAGTGGAGGCCGTTGCTTCTGGCTTTAATACGATCTATCGCGCCTCGGCGGGGCAGTTGCTTTTAGCCAAGAAAAACGGCAAAGATAAGATTGCCTTTATCCAGCTCACGCCTAGTGATAGCGGTGATGTTTATAGGGTTAATTCTGCGTTCTTCGTATTGAAACGGTATCTAGGGTCGAGGGTTGCGCGTGGTGAGTATAAGCTGTTGTGGGATGGCTCCGCCGCACCATCCGAGACTTCCAGCGAGCCTCCTACGTTTGCGCGCTCTCCTAAAAAAGATGCTGGTCAGGATAGTCCGAACGAGTCGCAGCGCAACAGCAAAGGCAGTGTAAGCCCCGAATCAACAGCGAGTCAAGAAGCGAAACCCGCGCCAGACGAGGATTTTCCGGCTGATAATGAAAATGAATCTGATGCGGATCAAGAAACGTCCGCTAAAAATGAAGGTGATTTAACCGATATATCAAAAGACGAGCTACCCACTACAGGCTCTGATGGATATACCGTAGACCACCACAAGGAAATATTTAAAACCATCACCGAAAAAGGAGATGCGATAAGTGTTGCTGATGTAAAAGCGGCGTTTGAGTCGCTAGTCTCCGATCCGGCCACGGTTAAAAAAGTTCTTAACAAGCTCACAATCAAAGAATTAACACCGATTGCCCGCCCCAATTATAGCGGTGAAAAGAAGGCGTCATTAGTTGATATGGCGTTTAAGAAGTTAATCGCTGATTACGAGTGGTTGACTGTTCACGAAGCCTTTATGACGAGTACGGGTGGATATGACCTTGATTCTAAAATTGCAGGGGCTCGAAAACGATTAGATGGCATGACCTCTGAGGATTTGCGTCAATACTCTGCAGACCGTAAGGCGGCAGTTGCAGAGCGGAAGGCCCAAATTGACGCAATTGGTAAGGCAGTAAAGAACCCTGAAACCCTCGAAGATTTCGAGATATTCATTCAATACAAGGGTAAAGATAAGTTCAGCACGGAACAATTGCGCCAGTACGATGCACTGAAAGCCGGCAAAACCATTGAAGAAATGGACGCCGAGCGTGCCGCTAAAGCGGTTAAGTCTGGCCTTGATGTTGATGAAGAGCTGGGCATAAATCCGATTGAAGAAAGCGTGCATGGTAAAACCGGCGAGCCTATATTTAATGTGAGCCTGCAAACCCGCCTTGGTAAAGAAAAATTCAAAGAGACGGCAGGAATGGCGCGCTCTATGGGTGGCGGTTATTGGAAAGGTAATTTTTATTTTAAATCCCGCGAAGATGCCGAGCTATTTACCGGATGGCTGCAGGGTGAGAATGTTGATAATAGTGAAAAGCTTGCTGAGCGGCAGGCAGACAAGCAGGATCGCCGTGTCTCTAAACTGCGCGAGTTGGCAGAAAAGACCGAAGCGAAAGCCAATGAAAAGCTAAATGCAGATCGACAAACTAACACAGCGCGCCGCGCAAGAATGGCGGCAAGTGCCGAGGAAAGTGCTGCAAAAGATATTGAGTACGCCCGCATTCTGCGCAATGTTGCTAATGCCGTAGATGAAGGTAACGCACCATTCTTGGCTAACCTAAGCGCAACGACTCAGTTGAGCGAATTGCTTAGCATTAAACGCCTTGCTATTCCGTCTTCGATGCGCAATGACCCAAACTATGACGGGTATAGCTCTAAGCAAGGTGATTTGAAAGCCGGTATAACGGTTGATGACTATGCGCCTTTTATTGAAATGCCGCGCTATGCAATGAGTGGTGAGGTGGCGGTTAATCTTGGTCGGGATATTGTGAATATCGCCGGCTTAAAGCGAATTGGCGACCAGCTCATTAAAGAGGGTGGCCGTTCTAGCGGCAAGGTTCAACTTTCTGCAGATGCTGTGACAAAAATTAAAGCCAAGGTCGGGAATTACTACACCAATAAATATGGCCGTAGAGAAAAGTTTGCTATGCCTTGGCAGCTTGAGCGTCAATCCGAGCAGATTGGTCGCCTTGAGCGCATGGGGATTACAACCGGTGAGCATTTACGGGCAGCTATTCGCGAGCTTGATGCTATCGAGCAGTCTAGTGAAAAGGTCAAACTTGATCCATTACGGGATAAAGAGCGGGCATTAGTTGGTAAGAAAATAGCGGGCTTCTTCCCGACACCTGAGCCGGTAGTGGAGCGTCTTTTAGATGAGGCAGATATTCAGCCAGGCATGACGGTACTTGAGCCTTCTGCGGGCAAGGGCGATATAGCTGATGCGATTAGAGAAGCTAATCCAGACGCAGAATTGGAAGTGGTGGAAATTGATTCGTCACTACGCGAGCTATTGACCGCAAAAGGCTATGAGCCAACTGGCCGAAACTTCCTAGAGCAAGAAGGCGAGTACGATCGCATAGTAATGAACCCACCGTTTGAGAAAAACGCGGATATTGAGCACGTTCGTCACGCTTATTCCTTGCTGAAGCCTGGTGGTCGATTGGTGGCTGTGACCTCCGGTATGGCTGGTCATCGCAGCGATAAAGTTAATACTGAATTTAAGGAGTGGGTTGAAACCATTGGCGGGACAATGGAGCAGCTGCCAGATGGCTCGTTTAAATCATCATTCCGGCCAACCGGTGTAAGCACGCAGTTGGTGGTTATGGATAAGCCAGAGATTCTTTACTCTCGCTCTGCCACTAAAGAAACCGGCGCGACACCTAAAGGCGTAGGCTTAGGATCGGCAAAAATTGCCATTAACAAATTCCTCAAGCAATATAAGGGCGCCAATGATGTAACTATTAAGGTATTTCGCACCCATGAAGAAGCCCACGGATCGGCAGCACCATTCAGAACCAAGGGCGGGTATGACCCCGAAAGCGACACCTTATTTATCTATACCGAAGCACTTGATTCCATTGCCGACCTCGAAGAAACCTTGCAGCACGAATTACTCGTGCATAAAGGGTTGGGATTTGTTGACCCTGCTACTCTGTCCGAGTTTCTTACTTCACTTCGTAACGCGGCCAAAGATTCACCGGAGCTTGAGGCGCTATATAACGAGGTGGAGCGCGTAGAAGATGGTCGCTCCGACGCACTAAAAGCCGAAGAAATATTAGCTCGCATCGCACAAGACCGTTTGTCGTTCTCCGATAAAGTCTGGAATAGGATTGTGCTAGCTGTTCAGCGCTTGATGAACCGCATGTTTGGGAGAGATATTTCAGCTCGTCGCCAAGGCCGCGACCTTGTTTACCGTATAGGCGAAGCTTTTGCGGATGGCAGGCGGGCAGGGCGCCGTGAAACCAGTGACATGTTTAACCAGTCGGTGTACCACGGTACCGGGCATGATTTCGATAATTTCAGTCTTGATGCGATTGGCTCCGGCGAGGGTGCGCAATCCTACGGATGGGGGTTGTATTTTGCTGGTAAGCGGGCAGTGGCCGAATATTACCGAAACAATCTAGCGAATAAGCCTGGCATTGAAGAAGCGCTTGATAGGTATGGTGTGAGTGATTCTGCTTTGGCGGGGTTTATTGCGGAGGATATTGTTTCTAAAAATGGAGACCTGAACCGAGTTGCAGACAATCTCGAAAAACTAAAATATCCAGACGATGAAGAGTGGTTTGTAAGTAATATCGACCGTTCGATTGAGCTTCTTCGAACGCGCCCTGATATATTTGGCGGTGAGCATGAGGGGTATCTCTACCAAGCCGACATACCCGAAGATAGCGAGCTGCTTGATTATGATTCCCCCATTACTAAGCAATCGCAGCCTGTGCGCGATGCACTTAAAAAACTCCCAAAAGACGTTGCCGATCAGATAGATTTTCTTGATGGTGTGACATCGCAAGAAACTGACGGCGGCGCCTTATATGACCTTCTCATAAAGCACGCTGGCTCTAGTCGTGAAGCGTCAATACTACTGAATGACCTTGGCATCCCAGGCCTTCGGTACAGTGATGCCGGTAGTCGAATCATTGGCGGCAAGGACGGAACCTATAACTATGTAATTTGGGATGAAAGCCGGGTAACGGTTGAGGCGGTGAACGACGAGCTTCGCCAGGCTGAAACCCGTGTGATGTACAGCCGTGACGATGGCCCCGAATCACCCGCTTGGAAAGCCGCCAAAGCGAAAGGCTTGGATATGTCCAAAGAAGCTCGTATGCAGCGGGCGCGGGATATGGGGTTTGATACGGATAGGGTTTATTACCACGGCACCAAATCCTCTTCCGAGATAGATAGTTTGCGTACTTCTCAGGATGGGATGCTGGGTAAAGGTGTCTATATAACGGATGATATTGGGAAGGCCGAAAAATACGCTGGTATGGGTATGCGATATTCGGATGGTGGCAGCGTCTATCCTCTTTACATTAAAGATGGCGAAATTTGGGACGTCGCTGACAAGGGTTTCCCGCGTGACGAGTTCCAAGGAACAAACGACGACGTGGTGGACGAGCTTTCGCAGCGCGGGTTTATAGGCATAAAAGACGGCAAAGAAACAGTATTGTTCGATCCCGCCAACATCCGCTCAGTAAACGCCGCCTTCGATCCCGACGAGGCCGATAGCTCTAACCTGATGTACTCCCGCACCGCCGAGCTAGACCCAAATCGCGAAGTAGAGGTAGCTCCACGCACAGCTTATGACGAGGCTTTTGATAGCCTAGGAAATAAAGACAAAACGGTATTTCAGCGAGCAAAGCAGGCGTTACGCCGAGAGTTCACTGCTGGCGGATTACTGCCCAAGGATGTATTCAAGGCGAAGATTGACCGTGACGCCAAACTAAATGGGATGGAGTTTGATATTACGAAACGGTTAAGTGGTTTTGAGCACTCAATTTCAACTGGCTACGGAAAACCATTTGACAAGCTATCTGACGCCGAGAAAGTAGCGATTAATGAGTCGCTGGGCGGTAGTGATGTGAACACGGACATACCTGAAGTTGTGCGCGAAGAAATAATAAAAATGCGCACTGTTATAAAGTCTTTGTCAAAAGAATATGCAGCTCACTTAGAGAGTGAGATTAGTGGCATGAAGTCAGACCTAAGTGAGAAAGAGCAGGGCATCTTCAATGCAGTGCTGGAAGCTCGAAAAATTGAGCCAAAATCGGATAAACCGGCTGACAAAGCTGTCGCGACCAAAAAGCAGAATGAGATTATTCAGGCAGCGATTAAAGAGTCTGGGCTGCGCCTTGAAACCGGTACGGCGATGGCCAAGGTTCGCGCTATATCGGAAAAAGCGGCCTTACTTCAAACCGTGCTTAATAATTTAGATACTTATGTTCATCGTTCTTATCGTGCATTTGATGATCCCACTTGGCCCAAAAAAGTACCAAGAGAGGTGTTTGATGCCGCAGCAAAATATTTAGAACAGCAATATGCAGAAGGTGGCGATGTAACCAGCGAGATTCAACGTAAAGTCACTCAAGTTATTGAGCTTATGCTGGAGGAAGGGACGGCATTTGACAGCTTGGAAGGTTTTATTAAGGAGTCTAAGCTTGGCGCCAAAGATTTAAGTGTGTTGCAGCGTCGAAAGCAAATAGCGCCCGAAATTCGAGCTCTATTGGGAGAGTACACCGACCCTAAAATAAACTTCACCAAGTCGGTTACAAAAATGAGCCGACTGGTAATGAATCAAAAATTTCTTGATCGTGTTAAGGAGCTAGGCTTAGCGCAAGGATTTTTGTTCACAGAAGAAAATCGTCCACTAGATGCAACTCGCCTTATCGCTGCTGATGGCTCGGAGGTTTATGCACCGTTGAATGGGTACTACACATACCCAGAGATAGACCAGGCATTTAAGGATGTGCTTGGTAAAGAGCAGATGGGCGATTTAATGCGAACGATTATCCGATGGAATGGCATGGTTAAGTATGGGAAGACAGTGCTTTCACCAACAACCGCATTTCGCAACTGGATGAGTGCGGCCTTTTTCGCAATGGCCAATGGCCACTTTGACCTCACGCAAATGCGTAAATCGCTATCTTCAATGCGTGAATACTTCACTCACCAAGAAGGAAAGGACGGGTATCTTCGGAAGCTAAAAGAGCTGGGTGTTATTTACGATACGCCATATGCCGGCGAAATGATGGACTTATTGTCTGACTCGCAGCTAGAAAGCTCTTTGTTTGATAAAAAACCGTTCTCAAATATTCGCAAGGCAAATGAGTACGCCCAAAAATTCTATCAGTATGGTGATGATTTCTGGAAGATCATTGGCTATGAGAACGAAAAAGCCATGCTGATAAAGCACAAAGGATTGAGTGAGGCTGATGCGGAGCTTGAGGCCGCTGAGCGCATTCGTAACACCTATCCAACTTATTCAATGACTGGGCGTGCGGTGCAGCGTTTGCGGCGATTCCCGTTGGCAGGGACATTTGTTTCATTCCCTGCGGAGATAATTAGAACCAGCTTTCATATGCTGCGTTACTTAAGGGAGGATATGAAGACAAGTCCGGCATACGCCCGCCGCAAGATTGCCGGTTTGGCTTTGGCGTCTGCTGGGATATACGGCATTCAAGCCTTGAGCATGGCAATGATGGGGATGGATGATGACGAGGAAGAGGCGTTCAGGGATATGGCTCCCGAGTGGGCTGAAAACTCGAATTTAATGGCTCTGGGGCGCAACGAGAAAGGGCAGATTCAAGTTCTGGATATGAGCTTCTTAGACCCATATAACTACTGGAAGCGGCCAATTAACGCCATTCTTCGCGGTCAGCCGATGGGAGATATGATCACCGATTCGGCGCGAGAAATGCTACAACCGTTCTTTGGGCAGGATATTGCTTTTGGAGCGATCATGGAGGCGGTTAATAACAAGAAGGGCTCTGGTGGCCAAGTATTTAATCCTGACGCCCCAGTGGTTGATCAAACGGTGAGCATTGTTGATCACCTACGGAAAGCGCTTCAGCCTGGGTTTGTGAATAATATCGAAAGAATGAGCAAGGCTCTTTCGGGGGATGTCAGTAATTCGGGCAAGGAATATAAGCCTGGCGAGGAGGTTGCCGCATTCTTTGGCTTCCGCCCTACCACGTTTGATCCGAAGATCGCGCTGTATTACCGCTCTTTTGAATTTAAGGATGAGAAATCTAATGCAACGAAAATATTTACATCAGCGTTCCGAAACCCTAACAAGGTGTCGGAATCTCGATTAAATAGCGCTGTGGAGGATGCAAAAGAGGCGCATGACGAATCATTTGAGAAGATGTTTAATTTGGTGTCCGCTGCCCGTAAGGCGGGCTTAACGCAGCCAGAAATAATAAGGATATTGCGCCAGGGCGGTGTTGGCAAAAAAGATGCTTTTGCATTGGCTACCGGAAGGACGCCGGTGTGGCGCCCGCCAACTCAATCTATGAAATATCACACAGAAAAAGCAGGCCTCTTATTTGATCAGGAGCGAGCGGAAATGTTTCGTGAGCGACGTAAAGCCATTCTTAGTCTGCCCAATCAGGATTATCAATAATATGTGGATCGGGTGAGCCCTCGTAAAACAGGGCGAACCCTAAGCATAATGACAGCCATCCAATAAAAAATATGGCGCTCCAGTTTAATATCATCCAACGCTCAAAAATTAACCACTTTCTCTTTAGTTCTGACATAATATAACCATTCATTAATGCGGAAATAGGGTGCTTATAAATGAGTATTGCAGCTTGCTCGGTTCCTGATTGTAATGGAAAACATTTAGCAAAAGGTTATTGCTCAAAACATTATCAACGCAAACGATTTACTGGGAAAGTTGAGCTTACTCCTAGTCGATCTAGCGATGAAAGATTTATGTCGTTTGTGAAAATTGACCCTGATACGAGAGCGTGGCTTTGGCAAGGAGGTATTAGCTCTACTACAGGTTACGGCGTATTTTACCTGAATGGTAAATCTGTTTCTGCACACCGATATTCTTATCAAATGGCGCATGGAGTCATTCCAGATGATGTTTTTGTTTGCCATAAGTATGAGGAGCTAGGCCGACATAACGTGAACCCTGAGCATCTTTTCATAGGCTCTGCCACTGACAACATGCAAGATTCTGCTGCAAAAGGCAGAACATTGGCTGGGGAGCGAAACCTTGCCTCTAAACTATCGGCAACCGAGGCTGCAGAAATTGCGTCGTCAAAAGATACTTGCTCCGCTCTTTCTGAGAGGTACGGTGTTTCTGAATGCGTGATAAGTAAAATCCGCAGGGGTTTGCTGTGGGGCTCGGTTACCAAGGTTTCTGCGGCTGGCAGGCTTCGCCTCGATAATAAATCTGGATATATAGGTGTTCGCTGGAGAGAAAAGGGTGGTAAATGGTGTGCTGCAATTGGTCGGCGTGTAGATGGGAAATATAAAAGCGAGCACCTAGGTAGCTTTTCAGATCCAAAAAATGCGGCCAAAGCGTACGACGCCGCTGCTAAGCGATATTTTGGTGAGGATGCAAAACTAAATTTCCCATAATCTAACCTAATAATAAACACCCAAACACCATGAAGACCGAAGGCGGCAATAGCCAATGTAGTTGCGATAATTAGTGTTATAAGCATGGTGGTTTTCGCCTGTATTTTCCGCGAAAAATCCGCAGAAATGAATTTGTAAGTTGTTGATCTATAACGCTTCTTTGTGCGCGATTTTGCACGATTAAGAGCGCTTTTAGGCACACCTAAACAGTCCTAAGATATTGATATTAAACGATAAAATCCGTTTAACAGATACTCCCTGCAACTCCGTGTACGCCGGTTCGATTCCGACCCGCGCCTCCATTTCTCAAAGACTTTCCCAGTAAGCGGATACTAACCGCAGGAATTCCGCAGGAATAACGCAGGAATGATTTGCGAATTATCGTATCGGTTTTAGTGTATTTCCGTGCCGTTTTGGCGGCTTAGTTAGCACGTAATGATTACGCATAGCCTCTGTTGCATGAGCGCCTTTGTCTGTTGCTTTG
>TARA_R110002095_G_scaffold216423_1_pt1 | contig 53421 bp, 51 predicted proteins | sample TARA_R110002095 | Tara Oceans TARA_R110002095 (sample SAMEA4397255) | marine metagenome | biome: Polar Biome; feature: [SRF] surface water layer (ENVO:00010504); material: water (ENVO:00002006), including particulate matter (ENVO:01000060) such as... | depth 5 m | reverse complement strand
CGGTGGTGTGAGAGGACGGGGGAGGTAACTCCCCCTCCTACTCGATCCCGGAACTTGGGTTTATGCTGTGCCGGTCAGGGCAGCCAGATTTCAAAAACGCCACCACCCAAGCTGCCGCGATTGTGCAATTTGATGGCTCCGGTTCTTTTCCCGTCGCTGTGAAGCTTTGCAACGGAAGACGCAAAGAACAGCCCGAGGCTGGTGCTGCCACTTTTGAAATCCAGGGATTTGAAACTCAGGGTGCCAGTGTGCTGCATGCTCTCCGGGTACCCCTTCCCGTCGTCTTCAACACCTATCACGAGATAGCCGTCCCTTTCGCCGGCCGTAAGGCGGATCTTGCTCTTGGTATAGCGTATGGCGTTATTGATGGTGTTATTGAGCGTGCCAGTCAAAAGGTCCTCGTCAAAGAAGCCATTAATCTTCTCGGCCTCTACCGAGCAGTCAATGCCCAGGCCCTCAAGCAGCGGGGTGTGCCGGGCCAGGTGCCCGGAGAGAAAGTCGGGCACAAAGTGCTCCTCAATATGAGCAGACAGGTTATTTTCCCCCAGCCGATAGATGCCCAGAAGCTGAACCAGGTCGTTATGCATGCGTTCGGCTTCATATTGCAGGGTATTGAATCGTGAGGACTCCCCCAGTGCTCCCTCCTGCTCTGATCGCAGTTCGTCCAGGGAATTCAGGAGCATGCCAAGGGAGTTTTTCATGTCGTGAACGGCTGAGGCAAGGACCATTGAAAAGTCAATATTCTGGTTGTTCATTCCATCAGTCCTTTCAGCTTGCGTTGTAAGGCGACATAACGTCGGTGTTGGCGGTGTTGCTCAGGCAAGCCGGATAATCGAGCCAGGCAGGACTGACAGCGCCTGAGGAGGTCGGAGTCGCCCGGATTGTTGCCATGTTCCTTCATCAGCACCTGAACCAGGTTCAGGTTCAGGGCAGCATGATCAGGGACAATTTCCAGGGCTTTGGTAAAGGTGTCCGCGGCTTCCTTCAGGTTCCCGGACTCAAACGCCCTGATGCCGTCGCGGTTGAGCGTGCGGGCCTTGATCTTCTGACGGAATCCAACAGGCTCGTCCAGGAGGCTTTCGATTTTCTGCAGGGTGTCAGGATCATCGCTGAAACGTTCGGCCATGTCGGCCAGAAGCTGTTTCGCTTCCGTCTCGCGGCGCATCCGGAACAGGGTTTTTGCATAATCCAGCCCGGTCTGGGCATCCAGAGCTGCGGTATTCTCGAGCACCGGTTGGAGGCCCTGGAGTATCTTTGCGGCTTGTTGATCCTGCCCCTGACCGGCATATATCCGGCATTGAATGATCTGACTGCGCACAGTGATGCCCTCTTCCTCCGCGAACCGTTTTTCCATTTTTTTCAGCATGGCCAATGCTTCTTTGGCCCGAGCGGCGCCCTCTTCTTCCGGATCGCCCTCGCTGAGGTCGGACAGCGTTTGCCCGAGAGCAAGATAATGGTCAGAGTTGTCGTGAATCGAGTAGGTTCCGAGCTCGATGGTCCGGCGCCACGCATCCGACGCAGTGTCCATGTCCTGATTGGAGCTGGCCAGTTCCGCCAGATGCTTCTGCCTGAGCAGGGCATTAGGGGAGTGTTGTGCTGCCTGTTCGAGTATTTGCTGGGCCTGGGCCGGACGACCCTGTCGCTCCAGACCTTCCGCGAGGAGGTCGTAGGCTTCCATATAGTCCGGATGCCTGGCGATAAGCTCCCGAAGGTCATCAACGGCTTCGTCGAAGCTTCGTTTTGCAAGCAGGACTTTGCACCGGCCAAACTTTGCCCATGAAAGCTCACGTTGGGCCAGCACGTCGTCAAAAACCTTGAGCGCGTGAGTGAGATCGCCCAGTCGGAAATAGAGGTCTCCCAGGGTTTTCATCAGCCAGGTTTTGTAGCGGGGTTGCCGGGGGAGTGCCTGGAGGCACAGGGAGATGGCCTCCGGATAGTTTTCCCGGTCGATTTCCCGGTTAATGGGCATCAGCGCGTTACGCTGACTGATGAGGCTGCCAAGCCTTTTCTCCAGCACTGCCCGGTTGATCGGTTTGGTCAGGTAGGCATCCGGCTGATATTCCCGAGCCCCCATGACCATTTCCTTGGATGTCTCGGCGGTGACCATCAGAAACAGCGAGGAGCGCTTCAGGAGTTTTTTATGGCGGAGCTCTTCCAGTATGTGCTGCCCGTTTTTGCCTTCCCCGAGGTTGAAGTCACAGAGCACCACATCAACGTGGTTGTAGGTGCAGTACTGGATAGCCTGATTGGCTTGGGCAACCAATTCGATTTTGTCTGCGCCACAGCTGCGCAGCATCTGGCGTATGGACAATCGGAAGTTCTCGAAGTCATCAACAATCAGGAATGTCAGCTTCCCGAAAGGATTGAAATCGGCTTTTGAATCGGTCATGAGCGCTTCTGCTTGAGTAACTTGTTAACCAATGCGCGCAATGCAGCGGGTTTTACAGGTTTGTAGAGAATCTGGTAACCACGATTAATGGCATCTTCCCGAACTTCAGGCGCCATGTAGCCTGTGATAAGTATCCCCGGGATGTTCTCGTTAAGCACGCCGCGGATACTGTCCATGGCATCGAGGCCATTCTTGTTATCATCAAGCTGGTAATCGGCAAGTATAATATCGGGTTTCTGGCCTTCCAGTTTTTCCATGGCATCTTCGAGGCTTTCCGCAGCGGTCACATCACACTTCCAGTTACCAAGCAAAGCCACCATGCCCTGAAGAATGGCAGGGTCATTGTCGACACACAGGAAGTGCAGGCCGCCGAGGTTCGAAACCCGTCGTGAGCTTGCGGCTGATTTGGTGGCGACGGGTTCGTTCTGTTCCGGCGCGGCGACAGGGACGGTGACTCCGAACACACTGCCACGGCCCTGAACAGAATGCACGCTGACCGGATGGTTCAGCATGCCACTGATCCGGTCCACGATGGCCAGGCCGAGCCCGAGTCCTTTCTTGTCCCGGCCGTGCTGGAAGCGGCGGAACTCCTCGAAAATGTGCGCCAGCTGGTCTTCGGGCATTCCCGGGCCCGTGTCCCAGACTTCGATGCGGATATACCCTTTCAGTCTCCGGCAGCCCAGCAGAATCTTCCCTTCCGGCGTATAGCGTATGGCATTGGACAGGAAATTCTGGACCACGCGGCGCAGCAATTTGGCATCCGAGCGGATCCAGGCGCTGCTGGGTACGACACGGAGTTCCAGGTCCTGATCCTTGGCAATCGCTGAAAAGTCGGTCGCAAGGTGCCGCATGATCTCGTTAACCGGGAAAGCGCCGATGTCCGGTTCCAATGCACCTGCATCAAGTTTGGAGATATCAAGCAGTGTGCTGATGATCTCTTCGGCAGCGCCGAGGGAACTGTCAATATGATCCACGAGATCTTTCATTTCCGTGTCGCCGGCCTTGCCTGCCAGGGCGGAGGTAAACAGACGGGCCGCATTGAGGGGCTGCAACAGATCATGACTGGCGGATGCCAGAAACCGGGTCTTGCTCTGGTTGGCCTGCTCGGCAACGGATTTGGCTTTCAGCATCTGCTCATTGATGACCTGAAGCTCCTGGGTACGCTCCTTCACCCGTTGTTCAAGGTAAATGTTGGTTTCCTTGAGAGCCTGCTCGGTCCGTCGCATGGCGGTGATGTCCTGGAAGGTAGTTACATAGCCACCCCCGGGTATCGGGCTGCCGTCTACCCGCAGGACGGTTCCATCGGGTCTCTGTCGCTCGTAGGACATCGGCCGGCCTTCCCGCATGCTGGTACAGCGGTCTACGACAATTTCATCAATCCTGCGGGCTGACAGGTTGGCGTTGGTCAGATTGTAACGCATCAGATCTTCGACCGGCCGGCCGGCCCTTACAAAGCCCTTGGGGTAAGTGAACAGTTCCAGATAGCGCCGGTTCCAGACCACAAGTTGCTGCTGATGGTTCACCACAGATACACCCAGACTGATGTTCTCAATGGCCGACTGGAGCAATTCCCGGCTGAACGTCATGGCCTGGGAGGCCTCATCGACGATGCTGACCACGTCCTCGATCTGCATGTCGCGACCGGTGAGGGTGGATTCCAGCACCACGCGGGCGGTGGAGGCCCCGATAACGGACGCCAACTGCCGCTCGATGTACTTCATAAGGTGAGCCGATGCCGGCCGGTGCGGATGCAACCGGATCGCGTTACGGCGTTCGTAATTCCGGAAAATCGTCTCGGAACGCTCCTCCCCCATGAAACGGTCGGTGAGGGCCTGCAGATCGGAGGTCAGAATCTCGCCCTGCCAGCTCTGGTGCTGGGTGGTTTCGGCTTTCGGCTGGGGATCGTGAAAGAACGAGGCAATCTGGATTTTTTCCCGCACCCGTTGTCGGGTAAGTATGGAAAGCACAATATAGACCAGGGTATTTATACCAAGGCTCCAGATAATGCCATGACTGGTCTGATCCAGCTCAGAGCCAAACAATGCCGTGGGCCGGGTCCAGTTGAGGCCCCAGATGCCCTGTTCAATCAGGGTCTCCGTTATCCATCCAGTGGTTGCAAGTGCCGGTAGCAGCAGGGTGTAGCACCAGATCAGAAAGCCCAGGCCAAGCCCCCAGACGGCGCCCATGTAATTGCCTCGCCGCCAGATGATACCGCCAACCAGCGCCGGCCCGAACTGCGCGGCGGCTGCGAAGGAAAGCAGCCCGAAGGCTGTCAGACTGTAATCCTCGCCGGCCATACGGTAGAAGCCATAGGCGGTCAGCAGGACCACAAAGATCGCGACACGGCGGATGCTGAGCAGAAGATAGCTCAGGTCGTTGCGGCGGTTCATGCCCGGCCGGAAAAATTTCAGAAGTGCGGGCATGATAATTTCGTTGCTTACCATGGTGGCGATGGCGACCGAACTGACGATCACCATGGCTGCTGCGGCGGAGCCGCCACCCAGGAATGCCAGTATGGCAAGCCATTCCTTCCCGGCCAGGATCGGCAACTGGAGAATCAGTATATCGGGGTTGCCCGCCGCCGCTTCGGGAGACAGCATGCCCGCCGCAGCGATGGGAAGCACAAAGGCGGAGGCCACGATCAGGTAGATGGGCATGGCCCAGCGCGCGATCTCAAAATCCCGGTGATCGGTGTTCTCGACCACCATGACATGGAATTGTCTTGGCAGGCAGATGATCGCCAGCATCGCAACCAGGGTCTGGGTGATAAAGGCCGGCGCCTCGATGCCGTCGGTGGTCAGGGTGCCCATCAGGTCGGCGTCTTTCGCCCGCGAAAACAGGTCGCCGAATCCACCGTACAGGCCGTAGCCCACAAAAAGGCCGACGGCGACGAAGGCCACGAGCTTTATCAGGGACTCGAAGGCGACTGCCTGGATCATCCCCCGGTGGTGTTCCGTCGATTCCAGATGCCGGGTGCCAAACAGCACAGTGAATACCGCCAGGGCCAGGGTGATGTACCAGGCAGAATCCTTCCAGGCTGCCGAACTTAGCCCCTCGTAGCCGGCACCTGTCCCGGAAAGAACGGCGAAGCCCATGGCAATGGCTTTCAGCTGCAAGGCAATGTAGGGGACGCTGCCAATGAGGGCGAAGGTTGCGATCATCGCGGCCAGAAGCTGTGATTTGCCGTATCTGGAGGCGATGAAATCGGCGATGGATGTGCTGTTGTTGCGTTTGCTGATGTAGATAATCCGGCGCAGCATCCGAGCGCCGAAAACAAAAACCAGCAGTGGGCCCAGGTAAATCGGAAGAAAGCCAAGGCCCTCCTGGGTGGCGCGGCCCACGGCGCCATAGAAGGTCCAGGAAGTAAAGTAAACTGCCAGTGACAGGGCGTAGATATGGGTTCGTGCCAGGCGCCGCCGATACAGCCCCGGGTGTTTGTCGCCGGCCCAGGCGATCACAAACAGGATCGAAATGTAAGTGATGGAAATAAGAGCCAGCAACCAGGCACTAATCATAGATACTCATTCCCGTCAGGGTCGGCAGGCCAGGGCGTCACGGTATTGTCGCATCATTCCGCGCAAACGGTGTCATACAGGGCATCTCCGGGTTCAAGAACCTTCAGGTTGTCTACCCGGGGGCTTCCGTCCGATCCTACGGGTACGAGTTCCCGGGAGGCACAGTTGATGATGTGAATGCGGTGGGAAACGGCGTCTGTCACCTTCTGTTCGAACCGATAGAGTGTAAACCGGACGATGTCATCGCTGTTTGTGTCACGGCTGATGCTCTTGATATCCACGGTCGAAAAAGCGGTAACATACGGAAAAACAAAGGTCCAGGGCCGCCAGAGGATGCCGTCAGTTTCGGTATTGACAACCACGGCTTCTTCCGGCAGGCGGGACTGCTTGTGATCGTACCAGGTGTATTCGGTGTAGATCAGATAGCCGAGCATGCCAGCGCCGGCAAAAACGGGGATGATCCACTTTGGGGCTTTGTTTCGGGTAACGGCTCTGATACCGAGAGCGATACCTGCTGCACCCAGGCCCAAGACTACAGTGGCAACAAATGTCCAGAACATAAAATAACTTCCTCAAAAAAGAACGGGCTCCCTCATTGAGGAAGCCCGTTCAGTATCAACCTGTCAGTTCATGGAACGAATCAGGTTGAGATATTGCTTAGTGGTCTTGAGCCTGACCGGCACCACGCGGGTAACGGACGCTTTCAACCAGTTCCTGAATCTCAACGGGCGGCTCTTCAGTTGCGTTGGATACAATGAAGGCTACCGCAAAGTTGACGATTGCACCAACCGCGCCGATGGACAGCGGAGAGATGCCCAGCACCCAGTTCTCCGGGGTATCTGCCAGGTTGTTGGTACCCGGAATGAACAGCCAGCCCTTGTAGACGAAGATGTACGCCAGGGTGAAGCCCAGGCCGGTCAGCATGCCGGCGATGGCACCGGTGTTGTTAACACGCTTGGAGAAGATACCCATCATCAGCGCCGGGAACAGGGATGCGGCGGCAATACCGAAGGCAAGTGCCACCACCTGTGCCGCGAAGCCCGGGGGATTGGCGCCAAGCCAGGTCGCCACCGCGATCGCGACCGCCATGGAGATCCGTGCTGCCAATAGTTCCCCCTTCTCAGTGATGTTGGGGTTGATGGAGCCCTTGATCAAATCGTGACTGATCGCTGAGGAGATCGCCAGCAACAGACCAGCCGCAGTGGACAATGCTGCTGCCAGGCCACCCGCTGCGATAAGGCCAATGACCCAGCCGGGCAGGTTGGCGATTTCCGGGTTGGCCAGTACCAGGATATCCCGGTTAACCACCAGCTCGTTGCCCTTCCATCCCCGTGCTTCAGCCTTGGGAGCGAAGGCCTCGCTGTCATTATACAGCTGGATGCGACCGTCTTGGTTTTTGTCGGTGAACTGGATAAGACCCGTGACTTCCCACTCCCTGATCCAGTTCGGACGCTCATCGTACGGGATTGGTTCCGCTGCGGTGCCGTCCGGGTAGATGGTGGTCATCAGGTTCAGGCGCGCCATGGAAGCAACAGCAGGTGCAGTCAGGTACAGCAGGGCGATGAAGACCAGGGCCCAGCCGGCAGACCAGCGTGCGTCAGCAACCTTCGGTACGGTGAAGAAGCGGATGATGACATGGGGCAGGCCAGCGGTACCGATCATCAGCGACAGGGTAAACAGAACCATGTTCAGTTTGTTGTCGATGTCGGCGGTGTATTCGTTGAAGCCGAGGTCGGTGATGACCTGGTTCAGTTTGTCGAGGATCGGCATGCCCGAATCCACGTGAGTCGAGAACAGACCCAGCGGCGGAATCGGGTTACCAGTCAGTTGCATGGAGATGAACACGGCGGGAATGGTGTAGGCGATGATCAGTACGCAGTACTGGGCAACCTGGGTATAGGTGATGCCCTTCATGCCACCCATAACGGCGTAGATGAATACCACGACGGCGGCAATGATCAGGCCTAGAGTAGCGTCCACTTCCAGGAAGCGGGAGAAGGCAACACCGGCACCGGCCATCTGGCCGATTACGTAGGTCACGGACGCGACGATCAGGCAGATAACTGCCACCAGTCGGGCATTCTTGCTGTAGAAGCGATCACCGATGAACTCGGGTACGGTGAACTTACCGAACTTGCGCAGGTACGGGGCCAGCAGCATCGCGAGCAGAACGTAACCGCCGGTCCAGCCCATCAGGAAGGTGGAGTTGGCGTAACCACCGGCGGCAATCAGGCCCGCCATGGAAATGAAGGATGCCGCTGACATCCAGTCGGCACCGATCGCCATACCATTGGTAATCGGGTGAACGCCGCCGCCGGCAACGTAGAAGTCCTTGGTGCTACCGGCTTTCGCCCAGATGGCGATCAGGATATAGAGGAGGAACGAGCCCCCTACGAAAATGATATTGATGGCAAATTGGCTCATTCGTCCTTACTCCTCGTGCACGCCGAATTGTTCGTCGATCTTGTTCATGCGCCAGGCGTAGAAGAAGATCAGAGCGATAAACGTAAGGATGGAGCCTTGCTGGGCGAACCAGAAGCCCAGGTCGGTACCACCAATCGGAATGCCCGCGAGCATTGGACGAAGCAGGATTGCAAAGCCATAAGATACCAGGGCCCAGATAATCAGACTCCCGAATATCAGGCGCAGATTCGCCTTCCAGTACTTTTCAGCGTCGTAGCTATGACCAACTGACATAGGATCACTCCTGTTTTGTTGTTGTGGAGGTTGAGTGGGTTTTTGGTGAGGCACTTGGGTTAGAGAATTTATTATTCATATAAGTACTTCTCCGACTGGTTGTCCCTACTGACTTTACTGGTCAAGCGATTTATAGATATTGGCAAAAGGTCTAATTCTCAGTCATTTGCCGAATGATTGTTCGAATTCTGCTCACTCATTCGTACTTGGAATTAAAAACGATGCATGCTTTGCAGTCGTCGGTGATAATGAAGCTTGTCGTGGAGTCCCTTGAGGGTTTTTACCCCTTCCTTCCGGGCCTTGTTCAGGGCCACCAGAGTCAGCTCCGCAGTCGCCAGGGCATCGGACGCGGCATGGTGCCTTTCAGTAACCTCCAGGCCGAAATAGTCCGCCCAGTGATCAAGGCCCTTGCCACCCGTCCTGGCATTCGGAAAAAAGGCTGGCATCAGGTCTGCAACGTCCATCCAGGCGTGGCTTAGCGTGTAGCCAAGCTGGGCCCGTAAGGTTTTCTCCAGGAATTTCTGGTCGAATGCCGAGTTATAGGCCAGTATGGGATCGCCGTTCATCCATTCCAGCAGGTAAAGCAGTGCATCTTCGGTTTCCTGGCCCTGGGTAAGGGCTTCGGGGCCAATTCCGTGGATGAGTACGGTTTCCCGGATATCCAGTTCCGGCCGCCTCAGAATCAGATCAAACTGGTCACTGAGGTGGATAATGCCACCCCGGATGGCAACGGCACCAATTGCGATGACCTCATCCCTGGAAGGGTTCAGGCCCGTGGTTTCAAGGTCAAGAACAATCAGGCGGCAATCGGAGAGCAGTTGCTCCCCCGGTGATTTGGGATGGGGCAGATTGTCCGGGTCGTGGCTGCCAATCTTTCCGCCCCAGCGCTGCTCTATCCACTGTTTGATCTGTTCCAGCATGACGTGTTGCCTGACGGTCAGAGTTGGTAGGTCACTTCGAGTTTCTGTTGCAACCGCTGAGCCTGTCTGAAAGACTCCCGGAGGATGCGCCGATCCAATGGGTTCAGGTCGTCCGGATCAATGTAGTTGGTCAGTTCCTCGCCCCTTCCGAGCATTTCCTGGTGGGCTCGCATCCGGATGGCCTGGATCAGGCTATAGCTTTCCTTCCAGGCATTGGCGTCCTTCGGATCGAAGACACCTTTTGTTGCCAGCTCATCCATTCGCTCCAGGGTGTTTGCCGTTTCGACCCCGTTGGCTAATGCAAAGACCCTGATCGCTTCGACGAACGGCGCAAGGCCCTGGCGTTTGAGGTCAAGCGCACGCTTTTTGCCTTCAGAGACATAGCGGAAATTCCGGAACATGGTCAGCGGCGGCTTCCGTCGAAAGGCATTGCCCGCCAGCATCTTCTGGAACAGGGCGTTTTTCCGGATACGGGACAACACTTTGTCCAGCAGATCATGCAACGGCTCGGCGGGGCCAAACACCGCTCTCATATCGAGGAAAATCGAGGAGTACACCAGGTTCTGGGGTGTCGAGGCATCAATAAACCGGATAAACCAGTCGTCCCATTCCCTGTCACTGAGGCACAGCTTCGGGTTGCTGGCCATGATGTTGCCTTTGCACAGGGTAAAGCCGCACTCCGCCAGCTCCTGGTTGACGGTCTGGGCAAAGGGCAGCAGTTTTTCCCGAACCTGTTCGTCGGTCATGCCTTCCGGAGTCTGGAACAGGATGCCGTTATCCTGGTCTGTCAGCAGTGTCTGTTCCTGGCGCCCTTCGCTGCCAAAGGTCAGCCAGGTAAAGGGAATGCCCGGGTCGTTTTTCTTGATGTTCAATTCCAGTACCCGTCGAACGGTTACGTCGTTCAGGGTTGTGATGATCTTGACCACCTGCCCGGAATCGGCACCGTGGGCCAGCATGGCATCGACCAGACGGGACACGTCTGATCGCAGGCTGACCAGTGTCCGCAAGTGGGTGGCAGTGCCTATGGTGCGGGCAAGGTTGACCAGGTCCACCCGCTGAAGGGCGAAAAGATCCCGCTCCGACACTACGCCAATAAGTTTGTTTTCATCATCGACCACGCACAAATGGGCAAAATGGTGTTCCGCCATCAGCATGGCGGCCTCAAAGGCATCCGCATGGGGGGGCAGGCAGCAGGGCTCTTTTGTCATGACTTGCCGAATGGGCGTGTCCAGAGGGCCCTTTTCCTCGGCGATCATGGTACGAAGATCCCGCAGCGTAAAAATGCCGGTTGGGCAGCGGTTGTCGTCGGTAACGATAATACTGCCGACGTTGTTTTCGTGCATGCGTGCCACCGCTTTTCGTACCGGAAGATCCGGGGAGCAGACAATCGGATTGCGCAGGGCATAGCGCTCAAGAGGCGTGTCCAGGGACGTGCTGGAACCCATGGAGGCCATAGCGCCGGACTGGATGCGCTGGTTTACCTGATCAAGCAGGCTGCTGACACCGCGAAGGCAGAAATCCCGGAAAGGCTCACTTTCGGAAAACAGGGTAATGAAGGCATCCTGTCCGATGCTGAGGCAGAAGGTGTCTCCAGACGCGCGGTGCAGGGTTCTGGTTGGCCGTTCGCCAATGATGGCCGCCAGTGGAAAGCATTCGCCCTGGCTGATCTCAAAGGTGGTTTCCATCCGGCCTTCCTTTTCATTGTGCCGCTCGCCGCGAATTCGTCCCTGCTTGACCACGTAGAACCTTTTTACGACGCCCTGATCCGGAGACAGAACGGCGTCGCCGTCTGCATGGAATTGCAGGGATGCGTGTTCGGCAAAATGTGCGAGGTGCCTGTCATCCATGCTGGAGAACGGTGCATGTTCCCGCAGAAAGGTCATAATCGCGCGGATGTTCTGGGGGAGGTTGGTTTCCGTGTTTGCTACGGCCATGTCCGTATCCACTCGCCTGTTATTATTTTCCTAAAGAAGTGTAGTTCAGTGAGTAAGGCCACCGCCCTACGATTTTCGTCGCAAGCTGACTGACGCAAGTCAGTTTTCTTTCAAGGGAAGGGGGGCGGGTGGTAAAGTTCCTGTCGAACCAGGTCATTAATTGCAATGTTATGACTACCAAAGACGAACGCCTCAGTTTTCTTGAGGAAATGAAAGATGTCCGGCGCATCCGAAAGCCCAACCGCGCCGAGGTATCGACACCCCGTGAACTGACGCCAGGTCATCTTGAGCGACAGCGTGCCGCCGTGGAAAGTCCGGTCAGGGACAAAAACCCCCTGACCTCGGACATGGTCGAACCTCTCACAGCCCACGACGTTCTGAGCTGGCGGCGTCCGGGCTTGCAACACGGTGTGTTTCGCAAGCTACGGCTGGGGCAATACCCTATTGAAGCCCGACTGGATTTACATCGGATGACGGTGGAACAGGCCCGGAGAGAAGTGTTTGCATTTGTCGGTGATTGCGTCCGTTATGGCCTGCGCTCTGTGATTATTCTCCATGGCAAGGGGGAGCGCAATCCTGATGGCGTTGCACAATTGAAAAGTTACCTTGCCAAGTGGTTGCCCGAGCTGGCTGATGTCATGGCCTTCCATTCGGCCCAAAAACACCATGGTGGAACCGGAGCGGTTTATGTCATGGTGCGAAAAAGTGAACGGGACAAACAGCACAATCGTGAAGTTCACGGAAGCCGTTAATGGCTCCCGCTTCCGATGTCTTCAAATCGGGTCGTTCAGACGGCCAAACGGAGGTTATTGTCGTGAAAAAAGCAATGTTGGTTGTATTTACAGTGCTGGCGCTGGCTGGCTGCAAGGATCGCGTAATCTGGAACGATAACGGCAAGATGGAAGAGGCTACCAAGGATCGGGAAGTCTGGGACTCCAATGGCCAGATGGAAACCGGAGAGCGCAAGATCTGGGTTAACAAGGATGGAAAGGAGGTTGTCAAGTAAAGCCGGATGAACCCCAGCACAAAGAAGAACGACCAATCCGGCACACAGGGCCGGAATGTCTACAGGAGAGAGCGGTAATGGCATTGAGGCTGACAGTCAACGGCGTGCAGCATTCGCTGGATGTGGAGGGAGATACACCCCTGTTGTGGGTAATCCGTGACGAGCTGGGGCTGAAAGGTACCAAGTTCGGTTGCGGAGCCGGACTTTGTGGCGCCTGCACGGTGCATCTGAACGGCCAGCCTGTGCGGTCCTGCTCGACGCCGGTTGAAATGGCGGCCGGTGGCCAGGTGCAGACCATCGAGGGGCTCGGTGGTGGCGATCAGCTCCATGCCCTGCAGCAGGCCTGGATTGAGCAGGGCGTTCCGCAATGCGGTTACTGCCAGTCGGGCCAGATTATGAGTGCGGCACACCTGCTGGCCAGCAACCCGGCTCCCTCACGGGATGATATTGTCGCCGCCATGACAGGTAACCTGTGCCGTTGCGGAACCTACTCCCGGATTCTTGCGGCGGTGGAATCCGTCGCCGCCGGTTCATCCAACAGTCAGGAGGTGTGACATGGCGATGAAGCGACGGGATTTTCTCAAGGTCAGCGTTGGCGCCTCCGGCGGTCTGGTGGTTTCTCTGGCTTTGCCGGGCTGTGCCGGAATCCAGACTGGTTATCAGCCGGAAACCGGTGAATGGCGGCCGGATGCCTGGCTGGAGCTGACCCCAAACGATGAGGTGTTCTTCACCCTGGCCCGGGTCGAGATGGGGCAGGGCACCTACACCGGGCTGACAACCCTGATCGCAGAGGAACTGGAAATAAAGCCAGAGAGGATTACGCCCCGCTTCGCTCCGGTTGCGCCTGAGTACCGTAACCCCCTCTACAAATTGCAGCTCACCGGGGGCAGCACCAGTGTGGCAACCAGTTGGGAACCTCTGCGAATGGCGGGGGCCGAAGCCCGGCTGATGCTGGTAATGGCTGCGGCCCGGGTCTGGAACCTGGAGGCTGCCGAATGTCATGCCAGCGAAGGTCGGGTTGTACACCCGAACGGTATTGATTCCATGGCCTACGGCAAGCTGGTGGAGCTGGCTGCAAAAGAGGTGGTGCGCGGTGACATTGCCCTGAAGCCCCGCGAGCAATGGAAATACATTGGTAAGCAGCAGGGCCGGCTGGATGCCAGGGCCAAGTCCACCGGTACGGCTGTATACGGTATCGATGTGGAACTGCCGGACATGGTCTACGGGGTGATCGCCAGATCGCCCCGGCACGGAGGTCGTGTGGCGGGCTTTAATGGCGATGAAGTCCGGGCCATGACCGGCGTGCTTGAGGTTTTTGAAACCGAGCGCGGTGTTGCCGTGGTTGCCGACAAGTACTGGCGCGCCCGGAAGGCCCAGGAGGCGCTGAGCGTCGGATGGGACTTTTCGGAGGCTTTGTCCGTATCCACAGATGATGTCTTTGAGTCTTATCGTACTGCGGCGGATGAAGATCCTGGCGAGTCCGAGCGCAGCGAAGGCAGCTTCGAGCGTGCGGTCGAGGGGGCAGAGCGGGTTCTGGAGGCAGAGTATGTCCAGCCGTACCTCGCCCACGCTACCCTCGAGCCGATGAACGCAACTGCCTGGTACCGGGGCGACCGGATGGAAGTCTGGGCGCCGACCCAGGCCCCGGACCTTGGCCGGATTGCGGTTGCCAGAGTGACGGATCTCGGGCCGGATGACGTCACCATCAACACCACCTTCCTCGGCGGTGGTTTTGGCCGCCGACTGACTCAGGATTACATCGAGGAAGCGGCTGCCGTGGCGTATCGGCTCAGGCGGCCGGTCAAGGTGATCTGGTCCCGGGAAGAGGATACCCGGCACGACCTGTATCGTCCGGCCATGCTGCACCGGATGAGAGCCAGCCTGTCTGGCGGAGAGCTCACCGGCTGGCACCACCAGATTGTGGGTCCGCAGATTCTTGACTGGTATGTGCGTAATGCGGCGCCGGCCCAGTATCCCTGGGCGCCGAGGTTCATGTACGACACCCTGGGCAAGGTGGGGCTGATGGCCGAGGGCATTGCCACACCCAAGGATATGTCCGCCATTGAGGGGGCCATCGAGTACCCTTATCAGGTGGATAACATTGATATCCGTCACACCCACACGGACCCTGGCGTACCCGTAACCTGGTGGCGATCAGTGGGCTATTCCCACAACGGTTTCGCCGTTGAAACCTTCATGGATGAACTTGCCCACGAATCCGGGGAGGACCCTTATCAGTTCCGTCGCCGGCTGGTGTCCTCGGAGCCAAGGCATCTGGAAGTGCTTGATCGGGCTGCGCACCTTGCGAACTGGACCGCGCCTGCGCCACAAGGCCGTGCCCGGGGCATTGCCCTGTTCCGGAGCTTCGGCACCTACGTTGCGCAGGTGGTAGAGGCCGGAATCGAGAACGGTGCGATTCGGGTTTACAAGGTGGCTTGCGCGGTAGACTGCGGCCAGGTGGTTAACCCCCGCATCGTGGAAGACCAGATTGAAGGCGGTATCCTGTTCGGACTGACCGCCGCGCTCTATGGCGAAATCACCCTGGAGAGTGGGCGGGTCCAGCAAAGTAATTTTCACGATTACCAGTTGATGCGACAGTACGAACGCCCGGACGTGCTGGTGGCTATTGTGGACAGCACTGAAGCGCCAACCGGTGTCGGCGAGCCGGGTGTGCCGCCGGTGATTCCGGCGCTTGGCAATGCCCTGTTTGCCCTGACCGGTAAGCGCCAGCGCAGCCTGCCACTGAAAGCGGATGCCTGATATGGAGGTTTCCCGGTCGTCTCTGGCTGCCGGCCATCAATCCGTGATTCTCGACATCGCGGGCTGGCTGGAGCAGGGCCAGAGGGCCTGGCTGTGCACCATTGTGGAAACCTGGGGCTCTTCACCCCGGCCGGTGGGCTCCTGGCTGGCCATTGGCGAATCCGGCCAGTGGAGCGGTTCGGTATCCGGCGGATGCCTGGAAGAGGATCTGCTCAGGCGCACGGTCGGGAGTGGCCCGGATCAACCGGTCCTGATCGACTATGGCATTACCGATGACGACCGTGACCAGTTCCAGTTGCCCTGCGGCGGTCGAATCCGGCTTCTTGTCGAGCCCCTGTACCGTGAGGCGGGATTTGACCACGTCCGCGCGTTGGCGGAGGCGTTGAGCAATCGTGAACCGGTTGCCCGGCGGGTTCCGCTTCGGGGCGCGCCGACCCTCGAGTACCGGCGATCCCATGACCGTTCTTCGGTGGCCTTTGACGGTGAGCAACTGGTGCACGCGCTGCAGCCTGAGTGCCGGCTGTTGCTGATTGGCGCAGGGGAGGTGGCCCGGTACGTGTCCGGGTTTGCCGCAGCGGCGAATTTCTCCGTGACTCTGTGTGAACCCCGGGAGGCCTTTGCGGACGGATGGGGATACCCACATATTCCGCTGGACCGTCGCCTGCCTGATGACTTGGTGGCGGAAGGGTTTAACGATGCGTTTTCCGGCGTTCTGGCCCTGGCCCATGACCCCCGGATTGACGATATGGGGCTGCTGGCGGCGTTGCAGTCCAATGCGTTCTACGTCGGTGCCATGGGCTCCCGAAAGACCTCGCAAGCACGGCGTGAACGATTGAGTTCGCTGGGCCTGGAAGACGCGGTACTCGACCGCTTGCGAGCCCCCATTGGTGTCGATATTCCCAGCAAGACGCCTGCGGAAATTGCAATCTCCGTGGTCGCGGACCTGATCCTGGCCCGACACCATTTGCGGGCCGCCCCTCCATCCCTATAATGTCGGCCAGTGAACGTGTCAAAGACGTCTGAACCCCGGGAGAGAATCCGTGTTTGAGGTAACCCGATACGCCAAGGCGGCCGACTCGATTGTCGAAGCCGGGCACTTCCTTTACCAGCGAGGCTGGTCGCCGGCGACCAGCAGCAATTACTCTGCGCGCATTGACGGGGAGCATATTGCCATAACCGTATCTGGTCGCCACAAGGGGCAACTGGGCGCTGGTGATGTTATGGTGGTGGATCTGGCCGGCCGTCCGGTTCAGGGCAACTGCCGATCTTCGGCCGAAACCCGGTTGCACACCATACTGTACGACGTCTTCCCGGATGTCGGCGCGGTGCTTCATACCCACTCGGTCAAGGCGACAGTCCTGAGCCGGCTGCTGACACCCGGGCAGCCGCTGGAGCTGGAAGGCTATGAGCTCCAGAAAGCCTTTGCCGGTGTTGAAACCCACGAATCGGTATTAACCATTCCGGTCTTCGACAACACCCAGGATATTGGCGCTCTGGCGCAGGAGACCGGGGACTGGTTCCGGGGCCACCCGGATCAGCCTGGTTACCTGATTCGGGGCCATGGCCTCTACACCTGGGGCAACACCATGGCCGACTGCCTGCGCCATGTCGAGGCTTTTGAATTCCTGTTTGAATGTGAACTTGAAACCATGAGGATGCGCCCATGACGACCCTGAGTATTTTTGACCAAGACCAGCCAGAGAGGGCCCGCACATTCACCGAAAACCCCGCCGAGATCCGCGAACTGCTCGCCAGCCATGGTGTTCGCTTTGAACAGTGGCCCACCCGGGATCTGCCGGCGGGCGCGTCCCATGAGGAGATCCTGGAAGCCTATGGCGATGAAGTAGCGAAGCTGCAGGCGGAATGCGGGTTCCAGGCTGCCGATGTGGTGAGCCTGAACCCGGACAATCCCCAGAAAGAGGCGTTCCGGAAAAAGTTTCTGGATGAGCACACCCACAGAGAGGATGAGGTTCGCTTTTTCGTGCGGGGGCAGGGTCTGTTCTACCTGCATTTCGGCAACCAAGTGTTCGCCGTGCTGTGCCGGAAGAATGACCTGATCAGCGTGCCGGATGGCACGCGGCACTGGTTCGATATGGGGCCTGAGCCGGAATTCACCTGCATTCGCCTGTTCACCAACCCCGAAGGATGGGCTGCCGATTTCACCGGTGAGGACATCGCCGCCCGGTTGCCGCGCTACGAAGCGCTGGCAGGAGCGGCGGGGTGATCCGGGTCCTACTGACGGACATTGAAGGGACCACCACTTCCATCTCGTTTGTCCACGATGTCCTGTTTCCCTATGCCAGTGAACATCTTCCGGAGTTTGTCCGTGACCAGCACCAGGACAATCTCGCGGTCTCCGAGCAATTGGACGCCGTTGCTGAGGTGTCGGGTGTTGCCCGGGAAGATGTTGAAGGCCTGATCGGGGTGCTGCAGACCTGGATCCGCGAAGACCGCAAGGAAACGTCCCTCAAGGCGCTTCAGGGCATGGTCTGGGAGCAGGGATACCAGCAGGGAGAGCTTAAGGGCCACATCTATGCCGACGCCGCCGAGTACCTGCAGCGCTGGCATGATCGGGGCCTGCGTTTGTTCGTATACTCCTCTGGGTCGGTCAAGGCCCAGAAGCTGATTTTCGGCTTCACCACGGAGGGTGACTTCACGCCGTTCTTCTCTGGCTATTTCGATACCCGTATCGGCGGCAAAAAAGAGGCGGATTCCTACCGCAATATCCTGTCGGAGTTGGGCGTTGAGGCGGGCACGGTGTTGTTCCTGTCCGATGTTGAGGCCGAGCTTGAGGCAGCCGAACACGCAGGTATGCAAACCGCCTGGCTTGTTCGCGAGGGAGACCTGCCGGAAACCGAACGTTTTGTGGCCCGTGATTTTGCGGAGGTCGATACCCTGCTGCAAAAGCGGTAAAGCCACAGCTCTGTCACGTCACCGCAGGAGGACGGACCGGATGCCCGGAATCGGATTTTTCAGAATCGTCACTCCGGTTCTTGCGTTACTTCTTGCAGGTTGCAATCCCTTCACAGATGCCCGCCCCATGATGGATGAATACGTGGAGCGGGTCGCCCGCGTCCTGGAAACCGACCCTCAATTTTCTGACATCGAGTCTGCGAGCCAGCTCCCCCGTCGTCGGAACCGTGTGCTGACTATGCCCGAGCTGAACATGGGGGTGCTGGATTTTCTTTCTCTTTACGGCTGTGAGCTGCAGTATGTTGTGGGTGAGAAAAACTCCGTGATGGGGCGGGTGATGCAGCCCCTGAACCGCCTGCGTTATGAAGTCCGGTTTATCGAGGCGGCCAGGGACTGCCTGCCAGATATAGAGGATGAGGAATTTTCGGAAGAGCTTACCGAGGCCATCTATAGCAAACTCGAATCATTGCCCATTGCGATCTGGAACGCTACCTGGGGTGTCGAAGAAATTGAAAAGCTGTTCACCCTTGCCAAGGGGTATTATCCGGTATCGGCGGAAGGCAACCCGGTTTCGGATCTGGCCCTTGATATTGACAGCCTGAACGCAGCGGTTGCCAGGTTGCGCGCAGAGGACCTGGCCGTTTCCCTGGATTTTGCCGGCGATGTTCATCAGCGCTGGCAGGCGGAATACCGCGCCGGCCAGTTGATCAACAGCGCGCTCCTGCTGACCGCACGACTGCGGGACGGAACCAGACTACTAAAGCAGAGAACCGAGGGCCAACCCCTGTGCCTTAACGGCAAGCCCAATAATCAATCGGATATCGTGCGAAATATGTTTTTCAGTGTGTACATCGAAAAGATCCAGCCGTACATGAGTGCGGTCAGGCAGGGGCGGACAGCGCTCATTGAGCCGTTTGAGCGGCTGGCCGAGCTTCAGGCGGATACCATGCCGGAGAGTTTCACTGGCTGGTATGAGCGGCACCTTTCGCAGGATGCCAGGAACAGCCTCTGGCGGGAGCTTGACGTAGCCATGATGGACCACACCCGAGCCTGGCAGGAATTGCTCGGCCAGTGCGGTTTGCGCCCCGGCGCCAAGATCCAAGTATTGAAAAGTGTGTTTCAGTTCGTCACCGGCCTGTTCACTTTAAGGTGAATCATGGCGGCAGTGAACAGCAGGAAGGTCAATATCGTCAGAATGACCGGTCCGGGGGCGCCTTCACTGAGCCACGCCGAAACGACCGCCTGGGTGAAATAGAAAATCACCACGAATGCCATCCAGATATAGCCCCGGTTGTTGGCCCGGAATACCGGTACAGCGAAGGCCAGCAGCGGAACCAGCTTCACCGACAGCATCAGTGGAATCGACACGCCCTCCACTGGCGCCGGATAGAAGGTGGTAATCAATAGCGTGACCAGCACGCCGATGTAAAGAGCCATGGTTGCCCGGGCAGTGTGACGGGCCTTGGGGTTGTTCAGCATAGTGTGTTTCCGGCATAGAGAAGTGGTTGAGAAGTTACAGATCACGGGGGCGCAGATTCGGCGCGTCCAGAATATCCTTCAGCTCCAGCTCTGTCGGTGGTGTTTCCAGGTAGCGTATAATCTCCGGCTCAATACCTCGTTCGGTAACCAGTTCAAGGGCTTGGCGGGATTTCGAGCAGCGCGGGCTGTGGAAAATCCGGGTGGGCTCTGTCATCTTCGTGCCTGATTGTCTGAATGGGTATCACGATTTCTGTGGCCGGTAGTCTAACAGGAGGTTTTCCAGTGCAGTACCCTGATTCTTTGCGTGTTCGCCCGCGGCTTGCCTCTGCCGGCCTTTTGCTGGTGACTATAGCCCTGGCGGGCTGCCAGAAAATTGAGCTGGAGCGGGCTGGCGGTACAAAGCTGAACTGGGACGCCTTGCGTGGCCAGTGGGTGCTGGTGAACTACTGGGCGGAATGGTGCAAGCCATGTCTGGAAGAAATTCCCGAGTTAAACGAGCTGAACAAAGCGCCTGATATCACCGTCCTTGGCGTTAACTTTGATGGTATACAGGGCGAGGCGCTGGTGGCGCTGGGTGGCCGGATGGGCATCGATTTCACCCTGCTTGCGGACGATCCGGGCCCGGGGTTTGGCTGGAAGTTACCCCTGGCCCTGCCGGCTACATTTATCGTTAACCCGGACGGCGATCTGGTTGAAACCCGTTTTGGCCCGCAGACGGAAGAAGACATCCGGGCGCTGATTGGCGGCTGAGGCCGTTGCCCTAACCGAATTTTACAGCAGGAATAACCTGACGTTATGCCGCAGACTTTTGTACATCTCCGTGTCCATTCCGAGTACTCCATGGTGGATGGCCTGGTACGGGTCAAGCCGCTGGTCAACCGTGTTGCCGCGCTGGGAATGCCCGCGGTAGGACTGACCGAACAGTCCAACATGTGCTCGCTGGTGCGCTTCTACAAGGCAGCCATGGGGGCGGGGGTAAAGCCGATTATCGGCGCCGATATCTGGCTTGAAAACCCGGATGAGCCCGAGAATCCGTTCCGGGTGACATTGCTGGCCCGGGATAACGACGGCTACCTGAATCTCACCGAGATCATTTCCCTGGGTTACACCGAAGGCCAGCACTTCGGAAAACCGATCATACTGCGCAAATGGCTTGAGGCTCGTCCGAAAGGCCTGATTGCGCTCTCCGGCAGCAAAATGGGGGATGTCGGTAAGGCGCTTCTGGCAGACAAGCCAGAGCTGGCCCGTGAGCGGGCCCGTTACTGGATGGAGCTGTATCCGGACAGCTACTACCTCGAGTTGCAGCGCACCGGGCGCCCGCAGGACGAAGACTGCCTGCACCTGAGTGTCGAGCTGGCCCAGGCATTAGGTTTGCCGGTGGTGGCCACCAACGATGTCCACTTCCTGGAGGCTGAAGACTTTGAGGCCCATGAAGCCCGGGTGTGTATCGGCGAGAGTCGTACCCTGGATGACCCGCGCCGTGACCGCCGTTTCAGTGACCAGCAGTACCTGCGCAGTGCCGATGAAATGATTGCGCTGTTCAGCGATATTCCCGAAGCGATCGAAAACACGGTGGAGATTGCCCGTCGCTGCTCAGTGAAGGTTCGAATGGGCGAATATTTCCTGCCGAACTACCCGATCCCGGACGGGATGACCATAGACGAATACTTTCGCAAGGTATCGGAAGAAGGCCTGGAAGAGCGACTTGCCAAAACCCTGAGCAAGGATGACCCGGACTATGATACCAGGCGCGAGGCTTACTACAAGCGCCTGAATTTTGAGCTGGATATCATCATCCAGATGGGCTTTCCGGGCTACTTCCTGATCGTGATGGACTTCATCAAATGGGCCAAGAACAACGGCGTGCCCGTGGGTCCGGGGCGGGGTTCCGGTGCCGGTTCCCTGGTCGCCTATGCCCAGATGATTACCGACCTGGACCCCCTCGAATACGACCTGCTGTTCGAGCGGTTCCTGAACCCTGAACGGGTCTCCATGCCTGACTTTGACGTCGACTTCTGCATGGAAGGGCGGGACCGGGTGATCGAGTATACGGCCCAGAAATACGGCCGTGAGGCGGTCTCCCAGATCATTACCTTCGGCACCATGGCCGCGAAGGCAGTTGTGCGCGACGTTGCCCGGGTTCAGGGCAAATCCTACGGCCTGGCCGACAAGCTCTCCAAGATGATTCCCTTTGAACCGGGAATGACCCTGGAGAAGGCCCTGATTCAGGAGCCCCAGCTCAAGGATTTCCTGGATCAGGATGAAGAGGCCCAGGAAATCTGGGAAATGGCCCTGAAGCTGGAGGGCGTCTGCCGGAACGCAGGCAAGCACGCCGGTGGTGTGGTAATCGCACCCACCAAAATTACCGATTTCTCGCCGCTGTACTGTGATGACGAGGGTGGCAGCCTGGTAACCCAGTTCGACAAGGGCGATGTGGAAGACGCCGGACTGGTAAAGTTCGACTTCCTGGGATTGCGGACGCTCACCATCATCAAGTGGGCACTGAACATGATCAATCCGCGCCGGGAAAAGAAAGGGATGCAGCCGCTCGATATCAACGAGATTCCCCTGGACGACGTGCCGTCGTTCGACATGCTCAAAAAAGCCGAGACCACGGCGGTGTTCCAGCTCGAATCCCGGGGTATGAAAGACCTGATCCGACGCCTCCAGCCGGATTCCCTGGAAGACATGATCGCCCTCGTTGCCCTGTTCCGCCCCGGTCCGCTGCAATCCGGCATGGTGGACGACTTTATCGACCGGAAGCACGGGCGCCAGCCCATGTCGTTTCCGCACCCGGATTATCAGTACGAGGGCCTGAAACCTGTACTGGAGCCCACCTACGGGGTCATCCTGTATCAGGAACAGGTTATGCAAATCGCCCAGGTGATGGCTGGCTATACCCTTGGCGGGGCGGACATGCTTCGCCGGGCCATGGGTAAGAAAAAGCCCGAGGAGATGGCCAAGCAGAAGCAGATCTTCCTTGATGGTTGTGAGAAGAATGGTATCAACAAGACCCTGGCCGAAAATATCTTCGACCTGGTGGAAAAGTTTGCCGGCTATGGTTTTAACAAATCCCACTCGGCCGCCTATGCCCTGGTGTCCTATCAGACTCTTTGGCTGAAAGCCCATTACCCGGCGGAGTTCATGGCCGCCGTGCTGACCGCCGATATGCAGAACACCGACAAAGTGGTGACGCTGGTGGAAGAGTGCCGGAACATGAAGCTGGATCTTCTGGTGCCGGATGTCAGTCGTTCTGAATACACCTTTACGGTTAACGATGAGGGCCAGATTGTATATGGTCTGGGCGCTATCAAGGGATTGGGCGAGGGGCCGATACAGAGTATCGTTGAAGGGCGCGGAGAAGGCGAACCCTACCAGGATATGTTTGATTTCTGCCGGCGGGTCGACCTGAAAAAAGTCAACAAGCGGGCCATGGAGGCCCTGATCCGCTCCGGTGCCATGGACAAGCTCGGCGCTGGCCGTGCGCAACTGATGGCCAGTATTGACAAGGCGGTGCAACAGGCCGGCCAGCAATCCCGCAACAAGTCTGTCGGTATGATGGATATGTTCGGGGATATGCTCGAGGCGGGTGAGGGTGGTGATCCCTATGAGGACGTGGCCGGAGTCCGCGAATGGCCCGAGAAGCAGCGGCTCAAGGGTGAGAAGGATACCCTGGGGCTATATCTTACCGGCCACCCGTTTGACGAGTATGAGAAAGAGGTTCGTCGGTTTGTCCGGTTGTCCATTGCCGATCTGAAACCGAACAAGTCACCCCAGCGTGTCGCCGGGTTGGTGGTTGCCCAGCGCACCATGAAAACCCGCACCGGTTCCACCATGTGTTTCATCACGCTGGACGACCGGAGTGCCCGGATAGAGGCCACCCTGTTCTCGGAAGCCTTCTTTGAAAACCGGGAATTGCTGCAATCCGATCAGGTTGTGGTGGTGGAGGGGCAGGTGAGCCACGATGACTACTCCGGCCAGATGAAGATGCGGGTAAGTTCAGTGATGGACGTCGCCACAGCGCGTCGGCAGTTCAGTCAAGGGCTGAAGCTGAGCCTCCATGCCGATCAGTTGCACAATGGCCTGCTTGAAAAACTGGACAGCACCTTGCGGCCCTTCCGCTGCGAAGGTAGCCCGGTGTGGATTGAGTACAGCAGTCCTGAAGCTTCAACCCGGATCGAGTTGGGCGAGTCCTGGCGGGTTCAGCCCGACGACAATCTGTTGCTGGAGCTCCGGTACCTCATAGGCGACCAGTCGGTAGAACTGGTCTATGATTGAGTGAGTCCGAAAATTAAAACTTTGTCAGATTGCGGACTCATACCAAGGTCCGCTTTAGCCCTTGGCCGGGCGCTGCTATCTTTGTTTCAAATTCTGGTTTGGCGGAGCGTTGTCCCGCCTGGCAAAAAATGATGGAACATCATGAACCCTAATTATCTGGATTTCGAACAGCCAATTGCCGATCTGGAAGCCAAGATTGAAGAGCTTCGTATGGTCGGCAACGACACCGACATCAACATCTCCGACGAAATTGCCCGGCTCAGGAAAAAGAGCGTCAGCCTGACAGAGAGTATTTTCTCCGACCTTCAGCCCTGGGACGTCTCCCGTCTTGCCCGGCATCCGCGCAGGCCCTATACCCTTGATTATATTGAAACGATTTTCGAGGATTTTGACGAACTGCACGGCGACCGCCGCTATGCCGACGACCTTGCCATTGTGGGCGGTACTGCCCGGCTGGATGACAAGCCGGTGATGGTTATTGGCCACCAGAAGGGCCGGGAAGTGCGGGACAAGGTCAAGCGCAATTTCGGCATGCCACGTCCAGAGGGGTATCGCAAGGCCCTGCGCCTGATGGAAATGGCCGAGCGGTTCCGGATGCCGATCCTGACCTTTATCGATACGCCGGGTGCCTACCCGGGCATCGGTGCCGAGGAGCGGGGCCAGAGTGAGGCCATCGCTTTCAACCTGGCGGTGATGTCGCGGCTGAAAACACCCATTATTTCCACGGTGATTGGTGAAGGCGGTTCTGGTGGCGCACTGGCCATCGGTGTCTGCGATCAGCTGAACATGCTTCAGTATTCCACCTACGCGGTTATTTCCCCGGAAGGCTGCGCCTCAATTCTCTGGAAGAGCGCCGAATACGCGGCCCAGGCCGCCGAGGCTATGGGGGTCACCGCTGATCGTCTGAAAGAGCTCGGGCTGGCGGACAACGTGGTTGCTGAACCTCTCGGCGGTGCCCATCGCAACCCCGAAAAAATGTCGGAATCCCTCAAGGGGGTTCTCGTAAACGGTGTCGCTGAACTCAGTCGTCTGCCTCTGGATGAGCTGGTAGCCCGCCGCTATGAGCGGCTGACCCGCTATGACACCGGGCGCTGAGCCCGGCTCCGGATTCCACTGGCCGGAGGCCCTTTGTGCCCCGGTCAGAGAACTTCCCGATCACGCCCGCCTGTGGGTTGCCCTGAGCGGTGGCCTGGATTCCACCCTGCTGCTGCACCTGGCAACCCATTGTCATGGCGGTTCCAGGACTGTCAGGGCGGTTCACGTCAATCATCAACTTCAGCCGAATGCATCGGATACCGAGTCGTTCTGCCGGGCTTTGTGCGCCCGGCTGGACGTACCGCTGGTGGTTGAACGGGTAGCCGTTGCTGCGACGGATAATCCCGAAAGCGGTGGTGGTATCGAAGAAGCGGCGCGCAAGGCGCGATATTCCGTTCTGGAAATGCTGATGCAGCCCCGGGATCTGCTCTTGATGGCCCATCATGGCGATGACCAGGCCGAAACCGTATTGTTCCGGATGCTCAGGGGGAGTGGTGTGGCAGGACTGGCGGGCATGCCCGCCAGTCGTACTCTTGGGGCCGGAGCCCTGATCCGGCCACTGCTGGGATTCGAACGGTCCGAGCTCGAGCACTGGGCCTGGTCTGCCGGGTTGTCCTGGATAGACGATCTCAGCAATGTTGACGAACGCTTTGACCGGAACTTTTTGCGACACAGCGTGCTTCCGACTCTGCGGGATCGCTGGCCGGGGCTTAACCGCAGGCTTCGCCATAGCGCAGGGTCCTGTGCCGAGAGCGAAACACTGAACCGGAAATTGGCGGCGTTACAGTGGCAGGCTATCGGCGGCGAGCACGAGCGCCTGCCGGTCCCGGGTCTGAAGGTTCTGTCCTTGGCGGAACAGAAAAACCTTGTTCGCTGGTGGATCCGGGAACGCGGGTTCCATGCGCCTTCCGTCGGCGACTGGCAGCAGGTCATGCAGGATCTGTTGTTTGCAGGTGAGGATCGGGAGCCGGAGTTCAGGTCAGAGGGCTTCAGCCTGCGTCGATTCCGGGGTAACCTGTACCTCGTTCCGGACCGGCGGGCGTTACCGGAAGCGCCGGTTACGCTGGAGCCCGGAGCTGTCCTGAAGTGGGGCGAGTGGTCCATCTCGCTGGAGCCTGCCAGTACCCCGGAAACGCCACTGCCGCCAATACGGATAACTACGAGGCAAGGCGGAGAGCGGGTCCGTTTTCGTCCCGGCGGCCCGTCCCGCTCGCTCAAGAAGTGGCTGCAGGAAATGGCTGTTCCACCCTGGGAGAGAGCCCGTCTGCCACTGGTTTTTGCCGGTTCCGGAGAGGCGGCGGAGCTCATTGCCATTGGCGATCTATGGTGTTCTGAACAATACTCGGGAGGCGCCGATGCCGCCGCTTGGCGGCTGGTTGTAGAGCGGGAATGTGATTGAGTCAGCGGGGCCTTTCTGGTAGTCTGGCGTCCCATCTTGAGATGACAATCTCCCTCCTTCACCGAACCAGACAATCACGGAATCTGCATGACGCGTTATATTTTCGTCACCGGCGGTGTCGTGTCCTCCTTGGGGAAAGGTATCGCATCAGCCTCGCTGGCCGCGATCCTCGAGGCACGCGGCCTGAAGGTCACTATTCTCAAGCTGGACCCGTACATCAACGTGGACCCCGGCACCATGAGCCCGTTCCAGCACGGTGAGGTATTTGTCACCGAGGATGGTGCGGAAACAGACCTCGACCTGGGCCACTACGAGCGCTTCATTCGCACTCCGATGAGTCGCCGTAACAACTTTACTACCGGCCGTGTCTACGAGGAAGTTATTCGCAAGGAGCGCCGCGGTGATTATCTCGGCGGTACCGTTCAGGTGATTCCTCACATCACTGATGAAATCAAGCGTCGTGTGGTGGAGGGTGCAGCCGGTGCTGATGTGGCCTTGATCGAAATCGGTGGCACCGTGGGTGACATCGAATCCCTGCCGTTCCTTGAGGCCTGCCGTCAGTTGAAGGTGGAAGTGGGCCCCCAGCGCGCGATCTTCATGCACCTGACCCTGGTGCCTTACATAGCCACCGCCGGCGAGATCAAGACCAAGCCGACCCAGCACTCCGTCAAGGAAATGCGCTCCATAGGCCTGCAGCCGGACATTCTGCTATGCCGTTCCGAGCATGAGGTAGACGCAAGCTCCCGACGCAAGATCGCCCTGTTCACCAACGTGGAAGAACGGGCCGTTATTCCTCTGCAGGATGCCAGGTCCATCTATGCCATTCCGCGCATGCTCTATGAGCATGGCCTGGATCAACTGGTTATCGAGCGCTTTGGCCTGGACGCCCGGCCTGCGGATCTGAGCGAGTGGGACAATGTTGTTGAATCGTTGATGAACCCGGAGCAGGAAGTGACCATCGCCATGGTTGGCAAGTACATGGAGCTCCTGGACGCTTATAAGTCGCTGATCGAATCCCTGCTGCACGCCGGCATCAAGACCCGCACCAAGGTTAATATCAACTACGTCGATTCCGAGGATATTGAGCGTGACGGCACCGGGGTCCTGGCCAGTGCCGATGCTATTCTGGTGCCCGGCGGTTTCGGTGAGCGCGGGGTGGAAGGCAAGATCCGCGCGGTCCAGTATGCCCGCGAGAACAAGGTTCCGTATCTGGGCATCTGTCTGGGTATGCAGGTAGCGGTGATTGAATACGCCCGCAATGTGGCCGGCCTGAAGGACGCACACAGTACCGAATTTCGCGAGCACACCCCTGAACCGGTGGTTGGCCTGATTACCGAATGGCTGGATGCTACCGGTGAGCGTGAGGAGCGGACAGAAGCGTCGGACCTTGGTGGTACCATGCGGCTGGGGGCCCAGGACTGTGTGCTGAGCGATAATTCAACCATTGCCAGTTGCTATGGCAGGAAAACGATCCGCGAGCGCCACCGTCATCGCTATGAGGTGAACAACCATTTCCTGGCGAGGCTGGAAGAGGCCGGCCTGAAAATCGCAGGTCGCTCAACCGATGGCCGGTTGGTGGAAGTGGTCGAGGCGCCGGATCATCCGTGGTTTGTGGCCTGTCAGTTCCATCCGGAATTCACCTCCACGCCCCGCGACGGCCATCCGCTGTTCAGGGGGTTTGTTGAGGCAGCACTGGCCAACAAGAAAGGATCCTGAGTATGGCGCAGAGCACCGTAAACGTTTCGGGGATCGAGGTTGCCAACGACAGGCCGTTTGTGTTGTTCGGTGGCATGAACGTCCTCGAGTCGCCAGAACTGGCCATGGAAGTGGCGCAGGCTTATGTTGAAGCCACCGGCAAGCTCGGTATCCCTTACGTATTCAAGGCATCCTTCGACAAGGCCAACCGTTCGTCTGTGAACTCTTTCCGGGGCCCCGGTCTTGAAAAGGGGCTGCAGATACTGGCGGACATCAAGAGCAAATTCGGTGTTCCCATCATCTCCGACGTACACGAGCCGGCACAGGCGGCTCCGGCTGCAGAAGTCTGCGACATTATCCAGTTGCCAGCCTTTCTGAGCCGCCAGACCGACCTTGTGGTTGCGATGGCCAGAACCGGCGCAGTGATCAACATCAAGAAGGCCCAGTTCCTGGCGCCCCAGGAGATGCAGCACATCATTACCAAGTGCGAGGAAGCCGGTAATGACAAGGTAATCCTGTGTGAGCGGGGCAGCAGTTTCGGTTACAACAACCTGGTCGTTGATATGCTGGGCTTTGGCATCATGAAGGCCATGGACGTGCCGGTGATGTTCGACGTGACCCATTCACTGCAAATGCCGGGTGGACGAGCCGATTCCGCGGGTGGCCGACGTGCCCAGGTTACTGATCTGGCGCTGGCCGGTATGTCTCAGGGACTGGCAGGTTTGTTCCTGGAGGCTCATCCTGATCCCGATCAGGCCAAGTGTGACGGTCCCTGCGCCCTTCGTCTCAGCCAGTTGGAGCCTTTCCTGCAGCGGGTGAAAGCAGTAGATGATCTGGTAAAAAGTTTTAAACCTATCGACACCGCCTGACTGGCGGTGTTGGCGTTTATACGGACTATGGGAGTGAGCGGGAACGGCCCTGCGAAAATGTAGAGGGCCAAGGATGGCCCGAAACAAGCGCACATGGATGTGCTTGTAGCGGTTTTCGCAGGGCCGTTCCCGCTCGCTCTGACTCCCAAATTTGAACACGAACTTGGAGACAGAGAAGAATGACCAAGATTGCCAACATCAAAGGCCGTGAGGTTCTGGATTCCCGCGGTAACCCCACTGTCGAAGCAGACGTTATCCTCGAAGACGGCACTGTGGGCACTGCCTGCGCGCCGTCCGGTGCCTCCACCGGTTCCCGCGAAGCGCTGGAGCTGCGTGATGGCGATAAATCCCGTTACCTTGGCAAAGGTGTCCTGAAGGCGGTTGAGGCCGTAAACACCAGGATCCGTGATGCCCTCATCGGCAAAGACGCGGCCGATCAGCGTGCTCTGGACAACATCATGCTGGAGCTGGACGGCACCGAGAACAAGGCCAACCTGGGCGCCAACGCAATCCTGGCGGTTTCCCTGGCGGCGGCCAAGGCGGCGGCGATTTCTCTGGGCAAGCCGTTGTACGTGCACATTGCTGATATCAACGGTACGTCTGGCAGGTTCTCCATGCCGGTGCCGATGATGAACATCCTGAACGGTGGTGAGCACGCGGATAACAACGTGGATATCCAGGAGTTCATGGTTCAGCCGGTTTCCGCCAAGAGTTTCTCCGAGGCCCTGCGGGTTGGCGCGGAGATTTTCCACAGCCTGAAGAAAGTGCTGAAGGCCCAGGGCCTGAGTACCGCGGTGGGTGACGAGGGTGGTTTTGCCCCGAACCTGCCGTCCAACGAGGCAGCGCTGGCGGTGATCCAGGAAGCGGTTGGGAAGGCCGGTTACAAGCTGGGTACCGACGTGACCCTGGCTCTGGACTGTGCCTCTTCCGAATTTTACAAGGATGGCCAGTACCAGCTATCCGGTGAGGGCAAGAGCTTTGACTCGGAAGGCTTTGCCGACTATCTGGCGGGTTTGTGCGAGCGTTACCCGATCGTGTCCATCGAAGACGGCATGGACGAGAGCGACTGGGATGGCTGGAAAGTGCTGACCGACAAGCTCGGTAACAAGGTTCAGCTGGTGGGTGACGACCTGTTCGTTACCAATACCAAGATCCTGAAACAGGGTATCGAGAAGGGCGTTGGTAACTCCATCCTGATCAAGTTCAACCAGATTGGCAGCCTGAGCGAGACCCTGGATGCCATCAAGATGGCCCAGGATGCCGGCTTTACGGCGGTGATCTCGCACCGTTCCGGCGAAACCGAGGACACCACCATTGCTGATCTGGCCGTAGCGACCTGTGCCGGCCAGATCAAGACCGGCTCCCTGTGCCGCTCGGATAGAGTCGCAAAATACAATCAGCTGCTGCGTATTGAAGAAGCCCTGGATGGCAAGGCGCCTTATCGCGGTCTGAGCGAGATCAAGGGGCAGGGCTGATCGACTGATTTGACCGGTTCTGGCAAAGTGTCAGGCCGGTTGGCGGCAAAAAACGGTTAAGGCCATCGTGTTCTGGACGAAAGTTTGGATGCGATGGCCTTTTTGTACAGGCAGTTAGAAGAATTTGTTGCTAATCTACTCTAAAGTCTATACTCAACGTCCGGCGTTGTTATTTTGACTGATTAATTTTCGAACGGTATCGGCAATGAAGTTGCTCTGGACCTTAATGGTGGTTGTGATTCTCCTGCTCCAGGTGCGCCTGTGGGTCGGGGAAGGCAGCTTTGCGCAGGTATGGGCACTCGAGCAGTCCATTGCTGAGCAGCGTAACGAAAATGCCGAACTGGCTACCCGCAACGAACGTCTCTATGCTGAGGTCAGGAATCTGCGCAACGAGCAGGGCGCCGTCGAAGAACGGGCGAGGATGAACCTTGGCCTGATCAGGGAAGGCGAGACCTTTTTCCTCGTTGTCGAAAACTGATTGTCTATGACCACTCCGAGACTTTGGCTGATAGTTCCTGCCGCCGGCATTGGCCAGCGTATGCAGGCGGATCATCCAAAGCAGTACCTCCGGATTGATCAGCGCTGTATTCTGGATATCACCCTTTCCCGCCTGATGGACTCCGCCCCTTTTGCCGGCTGCATGGTGCCACTTCACCCGGCCGATCACTGGTGGCCGGAAACGGAAGCCAGCCGGGACAGCCGCATCCAGACCTGCGCTGGCGGCTCTGAACGCGCCTGTTCGGTTTTGTCGGCACTGCATGCTTTGGCTGAGCAGGTAGCCGATGATGACTGGATTCTGGTCCACGACGCCGCCAGGCCCTGCATTCATGCCAGGGATCTTGCCAACCTGGTTGACCGGCTCTTCACCCACCCCGTGGGTGGTCTGCTTGCATCGCCGGTGGCAGATACCCTCAAAAAGGCTGGCCAGGGAGAGCTTCCCGAGGTCTCCGAAACCGTTGACCGAAGTGGCCTGTGGCGGGCCCTGACGCCGCAGATGTTCAGATACCGGTTGTTGGTTGAATCTCTGGAGAGTGCCCTCGCAGAGGGCCTTTCCATTACTGATGAGTCCTCTGCCATTGAATTTTCCGGTAACATGCCGGTTCTGGTTGAGGGGCGGCCTGACAACCTTAAAATAACGGTACCGGCGGATCTGGCGCTCGCAGGTTTTATCCTGAGTCGGTTCTGAGTTTTCCGAGTTTTCCGGAGCACATTATGCGTATTGGTCAGGGCTTCGATGTCCATGCCTTCTGTGAAGGCGACTCTGTCATTATTGGTGGTGTAAGCATTCCTCATTCCCGGGGGCTGAAGGCCCATTCCGATGGTGATGTATTGCTGCATGCGCTGGCAGATGCACTGCTGGGCGCCGTGGCACTTGGCGATATCGGCCATTTGTTTCCGGACACCAGTGACGAGTGGGCGGGGGCGGACAGTCGTGATCTGCTGCGCCGGGTGATGGCGCGTGTGCGTGATGAGGGATTCAGCGTGGTCAACGTTGATACCACGGTAATCGCCCAGGCTCCGAAAATGGCACCCCATATTGATGCTATCCGCCTGAACATTGCTGAGGATCTCAGTGTTCCCGCCAGCCGTGTCAGCGTCAAGGCAACAACAACGGAAAAGCTGGGCTTCACTGGCCGTGATGAGGGTATTGCCTGCCAGGCCATCTGCCTGCTTGAAGCGGTGGATTCGTGAGCCACTGGAGGCTCGACTGGCCAACGTCTGGTGGCGAGCGCCTGGCTTATGCCCAGCTCAAGGTGTCACCCGCGGATTTCTTCGTGGACGAGGTTCTGGACCTGACCGGAGAGCTGACCGCTCCGGAGCCAACGGAGGTCCGGGGGCGCGGCGAGCACCTCTGCGTGAGGCTGGAGAAAGTCGGCGACAATACCGAGTTTGTTGCCCGTGAACTGGCGCGCCTGACTCACTGCCGCAACTTTGACGTGGGTTTTTGTGGTCTGAAGGATCGTCATGCGGTAACCCGTCAGTGGTTCAGTCTCTATCGTCCGGGCCGTGAGGCTGAGGATGCGGATCTGCTTCAAGGGATTTCCTCCCGTTGGCCGGTGGTATCGGCCTTCCGGGATGCGCGGAAGTTGCGTCGCGGTGACCACCGGGGTAACCGTTTCGTGATTACCCTGAGGAAGGTTTCCGGGGATCGGCAGGCGATAGAAAACGCCCTACAGCGGCTGGCTGCTGCCGGCGCTCCGAACTATTTCGGTCCCCAGCGGTTTGGACGGGATGGCGCCAATCTGGACCGGGCTCTCCATACCGATCCGTCAGCGTTGAACCGGCGTCGCCGATCAGGCGGAAAAGGTCGTGGAGGTAAAAAGCGCGCTGGAAGCGGGGGCGCGAAAAACGTATTGTATTTTTCGGCGGCGCGCTCCTGGCTGTTCAATGAGGTGCTTGCCGCCCGCGTCCAGGATGGCAGCTGGGCTGAGGCTTCGGCAACAGGCCCACTGTGGGGCGACGGAGACACCACGGCCACGGGGCCGCTGGAGGCCCGGGAGCGAGGTATAGTGTCGCAGACACCCGGGCTGGCGGATCTGTTCTCGGTCACCCGCATGAAACCCGAGCGCAGGCCCCTGGCGGCAAGGCCGGAAGATCTTGTCTGGCACTGGCCGGGTGACGACTGTCTGGAGTTGGCGTTTTTGCTTTCTCCGGGGCAGTATGCCACGGCGATCCTGAATGATATTTTCGAGCTTGAGGACATGAGTCTCGGCCGACATAACGAACAACAAGGCTAGCGGAGAACATCGTGCGTATTCTGTTGTCGAATGATGACGGCGTTCATTCAACCGGCCTGATTGCCCTGTACGAGGGGCTGAAGGGGCTTGGTGAGCTTGAGGTGGTGGCGCCTGACCGCGATCACAGCGGTGCCAGTAACGCGTTGACCCTGAACCGCCCATTGACCGTGGAAGAACATCCCAATGGCTTTCGTTCGGTGGACGGAACGCCGACAGACTGTGTACACCTGGCGGTAAACGGCCTGTTCCGGCAACCGTTTGATCGCGTGGTTTCGGGCATTAATACCCACGCCAATCTTGGTGATGACATTATTTACTCAGGTACCGTAGCTGCGGCCACCGAAGGGCGTCATCTCGGGCTGCCTGCCATTGCGGTTTCGCTGGTTAACAATGGTCATTGTCACTACGGGACGGCGGCCCGGGTTGTCCGGATGCTCCTTGAGAGCGAACGCCCCCTGGTCCTTGGGCCGCGCTCCATTCTCAACGTAAACGTCCCGGATGTGCCCTGGGAGCAATTGGCGGGTATTCGGGTTACCAGGCTCGGTCATCGTGAGCGGGCAGAAGGTGCGGTTCCGATGACCTGCCCCCGGGGCAGGGAGCGGTACTGGATCGGTGCCGCCGGGGCGGGCGGTGATGCCGGCCCCGGAACGGATTTCCACGCCATTCGTGAGGGCTATGTGTCGGTGACGCCCGTTCATATTGACATGACCCGCCACGAGGCACTGGCTCCGCTCAGGGAATGGCTGGGTACGCTGGAGGGCAGTGGATGACGGCTCAGCTCGAAGGCATCGGGATGACCTCCCGCCGCACCCGGATGCGGCTGGTTCAGCGCCTGCGGGAAGCCGGCATTGAATCAGACAAGGTTCTTGAGATTATGGGGGAGGTGCCCCGGCACATTTTTCTGGATGAAGCCCTGTCCCATCGGGCTTACGAAGACACATCGCTGCCGATTGGCTACGGACAGACCCTTTCCCAGCCTTACATCGTGGCCCGGATGACCGAGCTGATGCTGGCCCACTGCCCCTCAAATGTGCTGGAGCTGGGTACCGGGTCCGGTTATCAGACCGCTGTGCTCGCGCGCCTGTTTTCCGGGATCTACAGTGTTGAACGTATCAAACCACTTCAGGACCGGGCCCGGGAGCGTTTGCGGCAATTGCACGCCAGAAACGTATTTTTCAAGCACGCCGATGGCGGCATGGGCTGGCCGGAGCGTGGCCCTTTCGACGGTATTATCGTGACGGCGGCACCTATTGAGGTTCCCGGTGAGCTGCTTGCCCAGTTGGCGGACGGAGGTGTTCTGATTGCACCGGTCGGCGAGGAAAATCAGGTGCTGGTGGAAGTGATTCGTCGCGGCGACCGTTTTGACCACAGGGAGCTCGAACCTGTCCGGTTTGTGCCCCTGCTCGGAGGAGTTGTCCGATAGTTATGAACAGTCCGGTATCGAGTAATGCCAGTCCAGAATCCCCGCGTAGCCATCATCCAGCGGCGGTCTTTCTTCGCGGTATCGCCATGGGCGCCGCCGATATTGTGCCGGGTGTGTCCGGCGGTACCATTGCATTCATTACCGGCATCTACTTCCGATTGCTGGAAGCCATTAATGTCGTGCCCGTTGCCGTTTTCCGGCACTTGTTGCGGGGCAATTTCCGGGCGTTCTGGCAGGCCTGCGACGGCACCTTTCTGGTATGCCTGCTGGCGGGCATTCTCGCCAGTATTGCGACGCTGGCTTCAGCGATCAGTTATCTGTTGGTGGAATACCCCATCCTCATCTGGAGTTTTTTCTTTGGCCTGATCGCTGCCTCGGTTTGGCATGTGGGGCGCCAGGTGCGACATTACAGAGTGCCGCTGTTGGTGCCGCTGTTGACCGGTATGGCGGTTGCCTGGTGGATTACCACCTTGTCCGCGGGGCAGGTTTCACCCTCTGCTCTGGCGTTCTTCGGTGCCGGGGCGCTCGCCATCTGTGCCATGATTCTTCCTGGTATTTCCGGCAGCTTTATTCTGGTTACTATCGGTATGTATGCGCCGGTACTGGCGGCCATCAAGTCATTGGATATGGGCATTTTACTGCTGTTTGCGGCGGGCTGTGTGGTCGGCCTGTTATCGATAGCGCGTCTGATTACCTGGGCGTTTCATCACTTTCATGATCTGGTGCTGGCGTTGCTGACAGGATTCATGATCGGCGCCCTTAATAAGGTCTGGCCCTGGAAAGAAATACTCAGTTGGCGCACCAACAGTGCCGGTGAACAGGTGCCCCTTAATGAGGTAAGCATCTGGCCCTGGACATTCGCCGAACAGGCCGGGCAGGATCCTCAGATAGCACTGGCAGGTCTGATGGCGCTGGCCGGTTTCTGTCTTGTTTTACTGGTTGAATGGGTTGGTTTTCGCAGCCGGAGTGTTACTCAGGCCGGGTAGCGGGGGCGGTAAAACTGGGTGAAAGTGTTACCTGGCGCACAAATCAGGTGTTTCGACAGGTAACAGAGGGGGCGGGTAGTAACTTGGATTTCATCGGGAAATGTGCAATATATTAGCAAGTTACTATTAAAATTTTAGAGTTTGCTTCTACAGGCTGGGTGGTTTATACGGATTTTTCATAACTGGGTCAGTTTTATTTCTGTGAGATTCTTGCGTGGGTTACTCAATGCCACTCTTCCGGCGTCCCCCCGGTTCCCGCCCGGTGCCTTTGAATCCTCTCGCCCCCTGAAAAAGACGCAGTACCGGTCCTTCCCACTGATTTCCCTCATTGCACTGCTGTTTCTTTCCGGCTGTAACACCCCGGCATTGTACCAGGATGATCTTTATAACCCTCCGGTATACTGGGGCCGGCACGTTGTCAAACCGGGCGAAACCCTCTACAGCATAGCCTGGCGGTACGGGCGGAATTATCGTGAGCTTGGCAATGCCAACGGCATGGGTCCTCCCTGGAACCTGAAAGCCGGTCAGGTACTGCGCCTTGATCTTCGCGGAACTGTAACCTCTGGCCGCCAGACTGGTTCAGCAAGCAGGCCTTCGGCGTCTGCGACCAACACGCCAGGCCGGGTTTTAACGCCGAGACAGGCAGCGGCTACTGTGCCAAAGCCCTCGGTCACGAGGGCGCCTCGCAAGGATGCGTCACTGGGGTCCCAGACCCAGACCGTCGCCCGCATAGAGTGGCGCTGGCCGCATGTTGGCACCGTAATTGCTGGATACTCATCATCCGGAAAAGTCAATAAAGGTATTGATATCGCAGGGCAAGCCGGGGATGCTGTAAGAGCCGCAGCCACGGGAAATGTGGTATACGCCGGCAACGGGTTGCTTGGATACGGCAACCTCATTATTGTGAATCACAACGAGCACTATTTGAGTGCGTACGCTCATAACCGGAAGATTCTGGTGCAGGAAGGGGAGGATGTGAAAGCCGGGCAGGTGATTGCAGAGCTCGGTAGCAGTGGTGCTGAACGACCCATACTGCATTTTGAGATCCGAAAAAATGGCAATCCGGTTGATCCAGTCCATTATCTGCCACCGCGCCAGTGAGCCGGGCAGTCAGCAGGCTGCCTGATCGCACTCCCCGGCACTGAAGACAAACCGTGTTCGCAAGAAAAACAAAAACGGTAAAGGCCGTAACAGGCCGACCGACAAAATGTCCTGAAGAAAAAACATGAAGACGAAAACGTCCGCAATAACAAGACGTATCGGGCGAATATCCAGGATTATTGAGAGGCGGGGCAAGACAAATGTCAGCAGAGCAAGAAGACATCATCATGGATCGTGTGTCAGATATTGATGACTCAGAAGATCAACTGTTAGCTGAAGAAAAAGTCGACAAGGACGTAACCGAAGAGGTTGCGGCCGTCGAAGAGGATTTTCCCACCAAGGGGCGTTATTTCACCAGCCAGAAACAGCTGGATGCCACTCAGCTTTATCTCAACGAAATCGGTTTTTCACCACTCCTGACTCCTGAAGAAGAGGTCTATTTTGCCCGCCTGGCGCGCAAGGGAGAGGAGTCCGGCCGCAAGCGGATGATCGAAAGCAACCTGCGTCTGGTGGTCAAGATCGCCCGCCGTTACGTGAACCGGGGCCTCACCCTGCTTGACCTGATTGAAGAGGGTAACCTGGGCCTGATCCGGGCCGTTGAGAAATTTGATCCCGAGCGTGGGTTCCGCTTCTCCACCTATGCGACCTGGTGGATTCGCCAGACTATTGAACGGGCGATCATGAACCAGACACGCACTATCCGGCTGCCGATTCACGTGGTAAAGGAGCTGAACCTCTATCTGAGGGCTGCGAGGGAACTGACCCAGAAACTGGACCATGAACCATCGGCGGAAGAGATTGCGAAGATGGTGGACAAGCCGGTTGCGGACGTGAAACGGATGCTGGGCCTCAACGAGCGCGTTGCCTCCATGGATACGCCCATCGGCAGCGGCGGCGAGAAGTCTCTGCTGGACACAGTGGCGGATGAGGGCGCGTCTGATCCGGCCGATCTCCTGCAGGACAACAATATGTGTTCCTGTCTGGAAAAGTGGGTTGATCAGCTTAGCGACAAGCAGCAGGAAGTGCTTTCCCGTCGCTTTGGTCTGCGAGGCTACCCGGTGAGCACCCTGGAAGAAGTTGGTCAGGAAATCGGGCTGACTCGCGAACGCGTTCGCCAGATCCAGGTTGAGGCGCTTCGCCGGCTCCGGGAAATCCTGGAGAAGGAAGGCCTGTCAGGGAATCTGCTGTTCAAATAAACCCTTTCCGACAAGTCGGCCGCAAAAACCAACCAGGTTGCTCCTGGTTGGTTTTTGCGTTTCAGGATCGCTGCAAATGAGAACCAGGTTGCGCCTTTGTGGCCGGCCTCATTGATAGAATGCCAGGACCGGGCGGGGATAAGGGTGTCGAACCCCGGTGCACGAATGAAACACGTCAATAATAACGATCAAAAAGGATAGAACGATGAAGAAGGCTCTTATAACCAGCTTTGCCTCCCTTATGATGACAGCCACGCTGTCAGCACCGGCCTCGGCACTGACCGTTGAAGGTGTTGATGTCCCGGATACCTACTCCGCCATGGATACCGAGCTGAAGCTGAACGGCGCAGGTACCCGTTCCAAGTGGTTCATGGATCTGTACGTCGGTGGTCTTTACGTACCGGAAACCATCAACGACGGCGAAGCCGTAATCAACGCGGATGAGCCCCAGGCCATTACTTTGCACATCATTTCCGGCATGATCACCAGTGAGCGCATGACAGAGGCCACGCTGGACGGTTTCAAGGCCTCAACCGACGGTGATATGTCCGCCATTCAGGAAGATGTTGACCAGTTTATGGCGGTGTTTCAGGAAGAAATTACCGAAGGTGATGTGTTTGATCTGGTCTACCTGCCAGGGAAGGGCGTGAAAGTTCTCAAGAACGGTGAGCACAAGGACACCGTAGGCGACCTGGCCTTCAAAAAAGCCCTGTTCGGAATCTGGCTGTCCGATAAGCCGGCCCAGAAGGACCTGAAGGAGAAGATGCTGGGCCAGCGTTAACAACGAGATGGCTGCCAGTAAAAAGCCGGCTTGACGCCGGCTTTGCTGTTCCTGTTGAAAGGTAGGGGGCTGGCTTAAAGATAATCCCGCTTCTGTTTGAATTCACAGAGATCCTCAATAGAACAGGCCCCGCATTTGGGCTTACGGGCGGTACAGGTATAGCGGCCATGAAGGATCAGCCAATGGTGGGCGTCGAGCAGGAACTCTTTGGGGACCAGGCGCAGCAGCCGTTGCTCCACTTCCAGAACGTTTTTTCCTGGCGCGATTCCGGTGCGATTTGAAACCCGGAAGATGTGGGTGTCCACGGCCATCGCCATGTGACCGAATGCCGTATTGAGAACCACATTCGCGGTTTTGCGCCCTACGCCGGGAAGCGCTTCCAGGTCTTCCCGGTTTTCCGGTACCCGGCCATTGTGTTTCTCAATAAGAATACGGCAGGTCTTGATAATGTTTTCGGCCTTACTGTTAAACAGGCCAATGGTTTTGATGTATTCCCTGAGACCATCAACACCCAGAGCCAATACGGCTTCCGGAGTGTTGGCCACCGGAAACAGCTTGTCGGTCGCCTTGTTCACACCCACGTCCGTTGCCTGAGCAGACAGTATTACCGCAATCAACAGCTCAAACGGGCCTGAGTAGTTCAACTCCGTGGTCGGATGGGGGTTGGCGTCCCGCAGTCGGGTAAAGATCTCAATACGTTTCTGTTTGTTCATCAGCGCTCAGTCAGTTGCTAACCGGGGGTCAGGAGATGTTTCCGGTAACCCGGACCCGTTTGCTTCCAGCCTCTACCGGAGCCGGCTCACTGCCCTTTCGGCGTTCTTTCAGGTGGTTATCGACGCCGTTTTTCAGGGCAATCAGCAGGCCGAGGCCCACAAAAGCCCCGGGTGGCAGGATCATAAACAGCATGCCCGGGTAATTTTCGAACGGTCGGACGACCCAGTCGGCAGCCGCGGGGCCGAGCAGCAGGTTCATGTCAACAAACAGGCTTCCCTGGCCGGTGAGCTCGCGAATGCCGCCGAGCACAGCCAGTACTGCGAGAAAACCGAGCCCCATCATGGCTCCGTCCAGAAGGGCCGGGCCAGGTGCGTTTTTGGAGGCAAAGGCATCGGCCCGGCCAAGGATAGCGCAGTTGGTGACGATGAGAGGGATGAAGATGCCCAGGATCTGATAGAGCTCATAGGTAAATGCCTGCATCAGCAGTTCGGCGCAGGTCACGAAGGAAGCGATGATCATGACGAAAGCCGGCAGGCGCACGGATTCGCTGACAAAGTTGCGAATCAGTGACACGGCAAGGTTGGACCCCATCAGCACCATCAGGGTTGCCACGCCAAGACCAATGGCATTCACAACGGTGCTGGTAACGGCCAGCAAGGGGCACAGCCCGAGAACCTGAACCAGTGCCGGGTTATTGTCCCAGAGGCCGTCGCGGATGATTTCGCTGGAAGATTTGGTCGCCATGATCAGGAATGCTCCGTGTTGAACGATTCGCCAGCAATCGTTTCCGGTTTGAAGGCTTCGTTCCCCTGAGACGGCGCCTCATTGAGACGCTCCCGGATTACTCCGCGATTCTCTCGAAAATAGATCAGCGCTTTCTGAACAGCCTTTACCACGGCTCTCGGAGTGATCGTGGCGCCGGTAAACTGGTCAAACTGGCCGCCGTTCTTTTTCACGTTCCACTCCCGGTGGGGTGGTTCGCCGAGTGACCGGCCATCGAAGCTCCTGATCCAGTCCGATTTCTTGGTCTCGATACGGTCGCCCAGCCCCGGGGTTTCTCTGTGGCTGGTTACCCGGACGCCAAGAATGGTGCCCTGCATGTCCACGCCGACCAGCAGTTGGATGTTCCCGGAGTAGCCGTCGGGTGCCACAATGGGCATGATCATGCCTATCGGTCGGCCATCCTGCCGGGCAACCCAGACCGTCAGGGGGCCCGGCAGGGTCAGCCGTTCACTGGCCGGCAACTGCACGGTATCCCTGAGCAGGTCGTTGGTGTGCCGGCTTTCGGGAATGATTTCGAACAACGCCTTTGCTTCGGCGCGCGCTGCCTGCTGTTCAATTCGTTCCTCAGTGGCTACCTGAGTCACTGCAATGGTGCCACCGGTTATGATGGCGAACAAGCCGAGGCCGATGGCACTGCGACGCATGGACTGTGCTATGGCGGCCATGGTTTACCCCCGATTGCCTGGTACACCCCGGCGGGCCTTGTGATGGCCGTAAGTCCGTGGTGGTGTGTAGTAGTCGATAAATGGCACGGCAAAATTCATCAGCAGAACGCTGAAAGCAACGGCGTCGGGATAGCTGCCCCAGGTACGGATCAGATAGAGCAGAATGCCGATTCCCGCCCCGTAAATCAGTTTACCCTGATGGCTGGTAGCAGCGGAGACCGGGTCGGTGGCGATAAAGAAGGCACCCAGCATGGTTCCGCCAGCCAGAAGGTGAAGTGATAGCGGCGTATACAGGTCTGCATTGTTGCCAAATGCCAGGCTCATCAGGATCAGTCCACCAAGAAAACCGACCGGAATGTGCCAACTGATAATACCAAGGCCGATCAGCAAGAGGCCGCCGGCAAGAAAGGCCGCATTCACCCACTCCCAGCCTTTGGCGATGCCGTCACCGAAGATCTCGGGGTTCAGTACCTCGGCGGAAGTATGGCTGACGATCTTGTGTTTGTACTCATCAAGAGGTGTGGCCATGGTCCAGCCATCTACCGCTGTCTGCTGGCCTGATGCGATGGTCTCCAGGGTTTCACCGAAGCCCGGCGCGCCGCCCCAGAGCATAGCCGGTTCTGCCCAGTTGGTGGTCATGGCAACCGGAAACGACACCAGTACCAGCGCATAGCCCACCATGGCGGGGTTGAACGGGTTTGAGCCCAGTCCGCCATAGAGCTGCTTGGCAACTACGATGGCCGAAATAACCGCGACCGCTGAAACCCACCAGGGCGCAAATTGTGGCAGGGAGAGGCCCAGAAGCAAGCCGGTAACGGCGGCGGTGTTGTCTCTGATAAAAAACGCCACCGGTTTTTTCCTGAGCCTGAGCAGGGCGGCCTCGGAAATAACGGCGACGGCGATGCACAAGATCACATTGATGAGATTGCCCCAGCCGAAAAACAGAGTCTGGGCGAGCAGGCCAGGCAACGCCGCAATCATCACCCATAACATCACGCGGGATGTCGGACGGGCCTTGTGGGTATGGGGTGAGGACTGCTGAACTAACGCCATGGGTGTCGAGCCTGACTTGGTTAGTGGGTGGACTGGGGCTCGGCCGCAGGTGGTGGCTGGGATGCCTCGGCTTTTGCCTTCTTGCGGGCCAGGGCCTGCTCGACCAGGGCTGCCTTGGCAGAGCGTCCGTCAGCGACCGCACCTTCCGCCGCTGCTTGCTCCGCTTCGGCTTTTTTCCTTGCCTGGGCGTCGGCCGCAGCTTTTGCCCGTTCCTTGCGCCTCCGCTCTTTCTCTTCCCGTTCCCGCTCCAGGCGGGCCTGGCGAGCTTCGAAGCGTTCCCGGGCCCGGTCCGCTTTCCGCTGTTCTGCGCGCTGCATGCGAATTTCGCCTTTGGCGAAGCGGTAGTACTGCACCAGCGGGATCGAGCTCGGGCATACATAGGAGCAGGCCCCGCATTCGATGCAATCGAACAGGTTCAGGTGCTCGGCCTTGTCAAACTCGGTGGCCTTGGCGTACCAGAACAACTGTTGTGGCAGCAACTCCATGGGGCAGGCTTCGGCGCACTGTCCGCATCGGATACAGGGTTGTTCCGGCAGCGGTGCCGGTAACTCGCTGGCCGCTGCAGCAATGACGCAGTTGGTGGTTTTAATCACCGGAACGGCGTCGGTTGTAAGCGTATAGCCCATCATCGGGCCGCCGAGCACCAGACGGCTGAGCCTGTCCTGTTGAACGCCGGCCTGTTCGAGCAGATATTTTATCGGTGTGCCAATCAACGCCTCGAAATTGCCCGGTTCGCGTACGGCTTCGCCGGTAATGGTAACAACCCGGGAAATCAGTGGAGTACCGTCAAGCACGGCCTGCGCCACGGCAACGGCGGTGCCGATGTTCTGGCATATGACTCCGATATCAGCCGGAATGCCACCGCTGGGCACTTCCATGCCAGTCAGTATCTGGACCAGCTGTTTCTCGCCGCCGGAAGGGTACTTGGTTGGAATGACGGCGATTTCAGTCTGGGTGCCCTCGGTTGCCTTGCGCATCGCCGCAATGGCGTCCGGCTTGTTGTCTTCAATGCCGATAACGCAACGTTCCGGACGAAGAATCCACGCCATAACCTTGAGGCCGGCAACAACCTCATCGGCTTTTTCCCGCATGGTCATGTCGTCGGCGGTAATGTAGGGCTCGCACTCGGCGCCGTTCAGAATCAGTATGTTTATCTTGCGGTCGCGGGGTGGCCGGAGCTTGATGCTGGTGGGAAAGCCGGCGCCGCCCATGCCGGAAATGCCGGCATCCCGGATAATCCCGAGGACCTGGTCACGGTCGAGGGCACGATAGTCAGGCACGGGCTTGCGGGAGCACCATTGATCCTCGCCATCCGGCCTGAGCGTCATGCACCAGTCCGCCATTCCCGATGGGTGGGGAACGGGATGTTCCACAATGCTCTCAATGACACCGGATGTTGGCGCATGAACGGCAACACCCATACCGGTTTTGACCGCCGCGATTTTCTGGCCTTTCAGAACCCGCTCGCCCACCCCAACAATCGTTTCGGCCGGGTCTCCGGTGTGCTGCTGGAGCGGCAGCACCAGCCGTTCCGGAATTCCGGCTCGACGAACCGGTCGGGTCGTTGAGAAGTCTTTGTGCTCCGGCGGATGAATGCCACCGGAGAAGTCCCACAGTTGTGTCATCAGGCACTGGCTCCCTGCCGGTCAGTGGCGATGAGTCCCGGGGTCGGTGGCGCCCAGGTCCAGGTAAGGATATCCGGCTCAACAGTCACCATATCGATACAGTCGACCGGGCAGGGCTCCACACAGAGGTCGCAGCCGGTACATTCGCCTTCAATAACGGTATGCATATGTTTAGCGGCCCCGAGAATGGCATCGACCGGACAGGCCTGGATGCACTTGGTGCAGCCGATGCACTCGTCCTCGCGGATGACCGCAACCCGCTTGACCTGCTCAACGCCATGCTCCGCGTCCAAGGGTTCCGGCTCGACACCCAGCAGATTGGCCAGTGCCTTGATGGTGGATTCACCACCGGGCGGGCACTTGTTAATGCAGCCGCCCCGAGCAATGGCTTCTGCATAGGGCCGGCAACCCGGATAGCTACACTGCCCGCACTGGGTCTGTGGCAGGAGGGCATCAATCTGGTCAGCCAGTGGATTACCTTCCACCTTGAACCGCTCAGCGGCAAAGCCCAGCAAGCCGCCGAACACAACGGCCAGGGCCAGGAGAACCAGAACGGCAACGAGAACGCTTGTCCACATAAACGACTACTCCTAATCCAGCTACCCGTCAAACGCTGACCAGGCCGCCAAAGCCCAGGAACGCCAGTGACATCAGCCCGGCCGTAACCAGCCCGATCGCGGCCCCGCGAAACGCAACCGGAACGTCAGAAACGGCGATGCGTTCACGCATGGCGGCAAACAGGACCAGGACCAGGGAGAAGCCGGCCGCTGCGCCAAAACCATACAAAACCGACTCCACAAAGTTGTTGTTCTTGTTAATGTTCAGGAGAGCGACCCCAAGCACCGCGCAATTTGTGGTGATCAGGGGAAGGAAAATACCCAGCACCCGGTAGAGCAGGGGGCTGGTCTTGTGCACCACCATTTCCGTGAACTGGACCACCACGGCGATCACCAGAATGAATGTGATTGTCCTTAGAAAGGCCAGGTCCAGCGGCTCCAGCAGATAGGTGTAGACAAGATAGCTGGATAACGACGCCAGAGTCAGCACGAAGGTGGTGGCAAGAGACATGCCCATGGCCGTTTCGAGCTTCCCGGAAACGCCCATGAACGGGCACAGGCCCAGGAACTGAACCAGCACAAAGTTGTTCACCAGAATGGTGCTGACCAGAATCAGCAGGTATTCGGTCATATGCCTTGCTCCATAGACCCGGCTGCCGGTTGTTACATGATCCGCATGCCGGGCGTGGCACCGGAATCCGGAGACAGGATAAAGATCTCCTTGCCCCCCGGCCCCGCTGCCAGAACCATGCCCTCGGACAGGCCGAACTTCATTTTACGGGGCTTGAGGTTGGCAACCATCACGGTCAGGCGGCCCTCAAGATCTTCCGGCCTGTAAGCAGACTTGATGCCAGCAAACACGTTGCGGTCGCCGTGCCCCACGTCAAGGGTGAGGCGAAGGAGCTTGTCGGCGCCTTCAACCTGTTCGGCTTTCACTATTTTAACGACCCGGAGGTCTACTTTCGCGAAATCTTCGAATTCGATCTCGTCGGTGATCGGCTCCAGACTGGCAGCCGGCGCCGGTTCTCGGGTCGCTGCGGGAAGTTCCTCTTTTGAGGCGTCCAGCATTTTCCCGATCTGGGCCATGTCCACCCGGTTCATCAGCGGCCTGAATTTGTTGATGCGATGATTTTCCAGCAGCTCAGAACGCTTGTTCCAGTCCAGCTTCGCGTTCAGGAACGCCTCGGAAGCCTCGGCGGTCTTGGGCAGCACCGGTGCGAGGTAGGTCATCAGGAGATAAAACATGTTGATGGCGTTGGTGCAGATAGCCTGAAGATTCTCATCCTGGCCTTCCCGCTTGGCGATTACCCAGGGCTGCTCGTCATTAACGTACTGATTGGCAATATCCGCCAACTCCATGATCCGGCGCATGGCACGGCCGAATTCACGGGCTTCGTAGAATTCCTCAATCTGCTGGCCGGCATCGACAAACTCCTTCAGCTTGTCGTGCTCGGTGATCTGGCCCAGCTGGCCGTCGAACCGCTTGGTGATAAAGCCGGCGCTGCGGCTGGCAATGTTAACCACCTTGCCCACCAGATCGGAGTTCACCCGGGCGGCAAAGTCTTCCAGGTTCAGGTCCATATCATCGACGCTGCCGGTCAGCTTGGCCGCGAAGTAGTAACGCAGGTATTCCGGATTCAGGTGGTCCAGATAGGTGCGGGCCATGATAAAGGTGCCGCGGGACTTGGACATCTTCTTGCCGTTCACGGTCACAAAGCCATGGGCCCAGACCGCCGTTGGCGTTCGGAAACCGGCATCGTGCAGCATGGACGGCCAGAACAGGGCGTGAAAGTTGATGATGTCCTTGCCGATGAAATGGTACACCTCGGCGGTGGAATCGGCCTTCCAGAAGTGTTCGAAATCAATGCGTTCCCGGTTGCACAGGTCCTTGAAGCTGGCGAGGTAGCCAATCGGGGCGTCCAGCCAGACATAGAAATACTTGCCGGGGGCATCCGGGATCTCGAAACCAAAGTAGGGCGCATCACGGCTAATGTCCCACTCCTGGAGCCCGGCATCCAGCCACTCGGCCAGCTTGTTGGCCACCTGTGGCTGCAATGTGCCGCTACGGGTCCATTTCGCCAGGAAATCGGCAAAATCCGGCAGCTTGAAGAAATAGTGCTCGGACTCCTTCTCGATGGGCGTCGCCCCGGACACGGCCGAGCGCGGGTTGATCAGCTCCGCCGGTGTGTAGGTGGCGCCACAGGCCTCACAGTTATCCCCATACTGATCCTCGGTTTTGCATTTCGGGCAAGTACCCTTGATAAACCGGTCCGCCAGGAACATGTTCTTTTCCGGGTCGTAGGACTGGGTGATCTTGCGTGTGGCAATGTGCCCGTTTTCCTGCAACTGGCGGTAAATGTACTCCGAGAACTGGCGGTTTTCCTCGGAGTGGGTGGTGTAGTAGTTATCAAAGCGGATGTGGAAGCCGCGGAAATCTTCCTGATGCTCATCGCGGATCCGGTCAATCAGCTGTTCGGACGTGATGCCTTCGCGCTCGGCCCGGAGCATAATGGCCGTGCCGTGGGCATCGTCGGCGCAAACGTAGTAACAGTTCTGGCCACGCATTTTCTGGTAACGCACCCAGATATCCGTCTGAATGTATTCCAGCAGGTGGCCCAGGTGGATAGGACCGTTGGCGTACGGCAGGGCGCTGGTAACCAGAATATCGCGCTGTTGTTTGCTCGCTTGCGTCATGGTGATGTCCGAACCTTATGTTGATACGGGTTGGAAAGACAAAACGGGGTCCTGGCGGCCGTCGGAATTGATTGCGCCAGGTAAAGACCCCATATGGTCAGAAACGGGCACAGATGATACCTTCCGAGCAGATATTTTTCATCCGAATCACCTGTTTCCGTGCTTAAAATCGCGCATTAGCTTATTCCGGAGAACCCGATGACACAGATATCAGAGCAGGCCCTGCAAACCGTGGTCCGCGAGTACCGCGACCCGTACCTCAACAAGGATCTCTACGAATTGGGTGCCGTAAAATCCCTGGGCGCAGACGACAGAGGCAAAGTGACCCTCATGGTCGAGCTGCCGTACCCCTCGAAAGGCATCGCCGGGGCGCTGAAGGAGATCGTGACCAGCGCGCTGGAATTCGTCGATGGCGTAGAGAGTGCCGACGTTCACGTCGGCCAGAAAATCCACGCCTATAAGGTTCAAAAAGACCTGCCCTCGGTTCCCGGCGTGAAAAACATCATCGCAGTCGCTTCCGGCAAGGGTGGTGTCGGTAAATCCACCACCGCCGTCAACCTCGCTCTGGCACTCCAGGCTGAGGGCGCCAGAGTTGGCATCCTCGACGCTGACATCCACGGCCCCAGCATCGGCATGATGCTTGGCGTCCCCGAAGGCAAACGCCCCGACACCCGCGAAAACAAATACTTCGTCCCCATGGAAGCCCACGGCCTCCAGGCTAACTCCATGGCCTTCGTCGTTACCGACAAAACTCCCATGATCTGGCGCGGCCCCATGGTCAGCGGCGCGGTGATGCAACTGCTGCAACAGACCCTCTGGAACGAACTCGACTACCTCATCGTCGACATGCCCCCCGGCACCGGCGACATCCAGCTCACCCTGGCCCAGAAAGTCCCCGTCACCGGCGCCGTGATCGTCACCACTCCCCAGGACATCGCCCTGCTGGACGGTAAAAAAGGCATCGAAATGTTCCGCAAAGTCGACATCCCCGTGCTCGGCGTTGTCGAAAACATGAGCGTCCACATCTGCAGCAACTGCGGCCACGAAGAGCCCCTCTTCGGCCACGGCGGCGGCGAGCGCATCGCCGAAGAATACAGCACCACGCTCCTGGGTCAGCTGCCCCTGCACATGACCATCCGCGAACAGACCGACGGCGGCACCCCGTCGGTGATCGTAGAACCGGACTCCGAAGTAGCGCGGCGGTATCGCGATATCGCCAGAAGAGTCGGAGCTGAGCTCTCGACCCGCGAACGGAACCTTTCCGGCTCGATATCAAGTGTTTCGGTGACCGAGCACTAAAACTGCAGCAAGAAGAGAGCGTTCGGGGCGGCGAAAACGAGGGGCCGTTCGCGGGCGCAGGAAAAGCGGTCCAAAAATGTCGGAGGCCAGGGAAGGCCGGAGACAAGCCACAGGGATGTGCTCGAAGCGGTTTTTGGACCGCTTTTCCTGCGCCCGCTGACTCCACAGTCTATGTAGAAAAGTAAGCCCTGGAAGCTTCGACAGACCCCAAGGGAACAGGTAAACTACGCCTCAATTTTTCCCAGTGAATACGAGACTTTGCCAATGAGCATCAAATCCGACAAGTGGATTCGCCGGATGTCCGAACAAAACGGCATGATCGAACCGTACGAAAGCGGACAGGTTCGTGAAACCGAAAAAGGCCGCGTGATCTCCTACGGCACCTCCAGCTATGGCTATGACGTACGCTGCAGCAACGAATTCAAAATCTTCACCAACGTCCACTCCGCCACCGTGGACCCGAAGAACTTCGATGAAAACAGCTTCGTCAACTACACCGGCGATGTCTGCATTATCCCGCCAAACTCCTTCGCCCTGGCCCGCACCGTGGAATACTTTCGCATCCCACGCAGCGTACTCACCATCTGCCTCGGCAAATCCACCTACGCCCGTTGTGGCATCATCGTCAACGTCACTCCGCTTGAGCCCGAGTGGGAAGGTCAGGTTACCCTGGAGTTTTCCAACACCACCAACCTGCCGGCCAAAATTTACGCCAACGAAGGCGTGGCCCAGATGCTCTTCTTCGAATCCGACGAGATCTGCGAGACCAGCTACAAAGACCGGGGCGGCAAATACTTCGGCCAGACCGGCGTAACCCTGCCCAAGACATGAACGCCAACCAGTTCCTCAAAGCAGTCTCACAGTTGCAGGGCTGGCGTGAATGCGCCTTCCTGCTCGCTTTGGCTGAGCGCTCATTTCCCAACTATGCCTTGTTCGCAGACGCCGTCGGCCTGAAAACCGGTGCCAAAATGCGCCAGTTGCTGGACCTTGGCTGGGACCTGCTCCAGAAGGATGTCTCGGAATCCGCCATCCCTCAACTGCTGGAAAAGCTGGAGACCCTGTCTCCGGATGTGAACGCTTTCGATGCCTACGGCGTCTACCCGGCCTTCGATTTCTGCCAGTTGCTGGAACAGGCTCTGCTTAGTCGTCTGAACCCGGGTAAACACCGGGCAACCGACGCCTCGAAGATGGCCACGGCAACGGTGATGAATTTCATTGAGCTTTCGGAGGGGGGAGATCTCGACCAAGACGAGTTGGTTCGCCTGCTGGATCAACACCCCCTGATGAAAGACGACAAGACCTTCCAGCGGGAACTGGTGCTTGCCCTCAAGCGCCAGCGCACGCCCACCGATCAGTTCGTGACCCGGCTTCGGGAGGACGCAGCCAACGAAGGCGTCAGTAACCTGGGGATCTCGCTCAGCGAATAACGCCAGGTGCAGGAGCAAGCTACACTTCCGGTATCACCGGATATTTTCAGTTCAGGTCAGATGGATTTTACCCCATGAAACTCTCTGCTTTTGGTCGCAAGTTCACCGCCGATGCCGGTATCACGTCTCTGATGGATGATCTGGGTAACGCCATGGCATCCGGCGATGACGTGATCATGATGGGTGGCGGTAATCCCGGGCATATTCCCGAGATCCAGCAGCGAGTGCAGGAAATTCTGGCGGATATGAGCCGCAGCGAAAGCGATGTCCGGCGCCTGGTGGGCATTTACGATCCGCCCCAGGGCGAAAAGCAGTTTATCGCCTCGCTCACCGAGATGCTGAACCGCGAGTACGCCTGGGGCCTGAAGCCCGGGAACATCGCGCTTACCAATGGCAGCCAGGCCGCCTTCTTTATGTTGTTCAACATGTTTGGCGGCGACTACGGTGAAGGTCAGCGCAAGCATATTCTGTTGCCTCTGGCTCCGGAATACATCGGCTATGCCGACGCTGGCATCGAGCCTGGTCTGTTCCATGCGATCCGACCGGATATTTCCTTTACCGATGCCCACGAATTCAAGTACCGGGTGGACTTTGATGCCGTGGAAGTCACTGGTGAGACGGGCGCTATCTGCGTGTCGCGGCCCACGAATCCGACCGGCAATGTGGTGACCGACGACGAGCTTGCGCGTCTTGAGCAGCTGGCACGTGACCACGACGTGCCCCTGATCGTTGACGGAGCCTATGGCACGCCGTTTCCCAGCTTGCTTTTTGTCGACGCAACGCCCACCTGGAACGAGCAGATTATCCTCTGCCTGAGTCTGTCGAAATTGGGACTGCCAGCGGCGCGTACGGGTATTGTGATTGCCGCTGAGCCGATCATCAGGGCGCTCTCGGGCATTAACGCCATCATTAATCTGGCCACGGGCAGTTTCGGAGCCATGCTGGCGGAACCGCTGGTCAGGTCCGGCGAGATCCTCTCGCTGAGCCGCGAGGTGGTATGCCCGTTCTACAAGGCGAAAATGCAGAAGGCCGTCGCCGTTTTTCGGGAAGCCATGGGAGAAGATCGTTGCCGCTGGTATCTCCACAAGCCGGAGGGCGCGATGTTTCTCTGGCTGTGGTTCCCGGATCTGCCGATTACCAGCCTTGAGTTATACCGGCGGCTGAAAGCCCGTGGTGTGCTGGTCGTTTCCGGCCATTATTTCTTTCCGGGGCTGCCGGAGGACGGCTGGAAACACCGGCACGAGTGCCTGCGCGTCACCTATTCCCAGGACGATGAGCGGGTTGCCGAAGGTCTGCGGATCATCGCGGATGAGGTCAAAGCCGTCTGGCGTGAGGCCGGGCGCGAGGTTTAGGGCCCGAAATCCGCTGCTTTCAGTTTCAGCTCGTAGGTGCTGCCGTCCGGCTCCACCTGAAGCAGTCGCACGAGAAGGAAATCCTGTTCGGGTGAGAACCACATCAGGGTCTGGCGCTTCGAGTCCTCCCGAACCTTTTCCGCTTTCAGAAAGGCTGTTCGGTCGCCACCGGTGCTTGTAGCCTCGCCGTTTATGACTGCGAAACGCTCCTCATCAACTGACCGGCCATCAATGACCTTGTAGGTCATGTCACGTTCGCCGTTACGGATATCCTGATGCAGCTGGAGCTGGTAGCCGAGCGGGTCCAGGACCCCTTCCTCCAGTTCGATTTCAAAGCGCTTGCCCTTGTACTCTCCGGTGGCCACACCTGTCGACCAGTCGAAATCGATGGAATGCTTCCGATCCTTTATCAGAAACCCGGAAAGGTGGTAGCGGTACCTCATCGGCACGACCCGGCCGTTTTCCCACCTGAGGATCAGGGATTCGTCAATGCTGGCAATAAAGGAATCCACATCGGTTCGGTAGAGCCAGATATCGTTGCCCTGAGAGGTCAGAGTCCGTTTTGCGCTGCCATTAAGGGAGACGCCTTTTTCCATGGCCGCTGTGTAGCTGGCTTCAAAGGGGGTGAGCCCGGTGCCCGATTCCGCCTGGACAGGGCTTGCCAGAATGCCGAAGCAGAGCAGTAATGCTGCGCCCCGGAGTTTGGAGATCGTTATTGAGTGCATATTGCCGAACCCGAACAAATACCGTCATCAATGACGATAGTGTAGCTGCCCGGGTAAGATACGGAGATGACAATTCGTTCAGGCGGGTGATCAGCTGTCGGGCAGGCGCATGGGCGCGTTCAGGGGCTCGCCGTCAAACATGACGTAATTGCTGCCCAGCTGAACCCGGCCCTCGCAGAACCAGCGGACCACGATGGGATAAAGGATGTGTTCCTTCACCTGAACCTTTTCTGCGAGGCTTTCGGCCGTGTCTTCGGGTGCAACAGACACTTCGGCCTGGGCAATAACCGGCCCGCCATCCAACTCCTCGGTCACGAAGTGGATGGACGCGCCGTGAACCGTATCGCCCGCTGCCAGTGCCCGGCGGTGAGTGTTCAGCCCGGTGTACTTGGGCAGCAGGGAGGGGTGAATGTTCAGCATCTTGCCCCGGAAAGCCCGGACAAAATCGGTGGTCAGAATCCGCATGAAGCCGGCGAGTACGATCAGGTCCGGGTTGTAGCGAAGGATTTCTGCCATAAGCGAGGCGTCAAACTCGTCCCGGGATTCGAAGTTCCTGTGGTTGACCACAAACGTTTCGATGTTGGCCTGGGCCGCACGTTCCAGGGCAAAGGCACCGGGCAGATTGCAGCCGACGGCAATGATTTGTCCGGGGAAATCCCGCTCACGACTGGCATCAATCAATGCCTGGAGGTTGGTGCCGCTGCCAGACGCAAGCACCAGGATTTTCGGCAACGGAGTCTGATCTGCCTTCATGCGGACAGCAGCCCCGGCGCGTAGCGAACGCAGGCATCTGCCTCTTCGTTGTCTGCGCGTTCGATCAAGCCCACCTGCCAGGCATGCTCGCCTGATGCTTTCAGGGTATCCAGGGCCAGCTCCTTCTGATTGGCCGGTACACAGACAATCATTCCGATACCGCAGTTGAAGGTTCGATACATCTCTTCACTGGCCACGCCGCCATTGTCCTTGAGCCACTGGAACACTGGAGGCAGTGCCCAACTGGCGGTATCGATTGCGGCCACGCTGCCCTTTGGCAGTACCCGGGGAATATTCTCTGGCAGTCCGCCGCCGGTGATATGGGACAGTGCACGCACGTCCACTTCACGAATGAGTTGAAGAAGGTTTTTCACGTAAATCCGTGTGGGTGCCATCAGGGCATTGGCCAGGGTGGTCTCGCCCATGGGCTGGTCAAGATCGGCGTTACTTACTTCCAGAATTTTCCGGATCAGGGAGTAGCCGTTGGAATGGGGGCCCGAGGAGCCCAGGGCAATCAGCACATCGCCGGACTGGACCTTACTGCCATCGATGATCTCGCTGCGCTCGGCAACGCCCACACAGAAGCCCGCCAGGTCGTAGTCGTCGCCCTCGTACATGCCCGGCATCTCGGCGGTCTCGCCGCCCACCAGCGCACAGCCGGCCTGTTCGCAACCCTCACCGATTCCGGCAACCACCTGGGCGGCAACATCGACGTTGAGTTTGCCGGTGGCGTAATAATCCAGGAAAAAGAGCGGTTCAGCCCCGCCGACGACCAGGTCGTTCACGCACATGGCAACCAGATCAATCCCGATGCTGTCGTGTTTGTCGAGCCGCATGGCCAGTCTCAGCTTGGTGCCCACCCCGTCGGTGCCGGAAACCAGAACCGGTTCGTTGTATCCGGCGGGAATCGAGACCATGGCGCCGAAGCCACCGAGACCGCCAAGAACCTCCGGGCGGCGGGTGCGGGCTGCGGTGTCCTTGATGCGGCTGACGAGTTCATTGCCGGCGTCAATATCAACGCCGGCATCGCGGTAGGTGAGGGAGGGCTTGTATTCGCTCATGGTGTACTTAACCGTTGGCCAGTGGGTCAGGCGCCGGATTTTAACAGCTGCGCTTTGGGGCTCCAAATGTAGTTTGCTTGTAACTATTCAGCTGCCTCCCCGTAAAAAGCCCTGTTAGCCCCGT
>TARA_R110002095_G_scaffold206346_3_pt1 | contig 54157 bp, 44 predicted proteins | sample TARA_R110002095 | Tara Oceans TARA_R110002095 (sample SAMEA4397255) | marine metagenome | biome: Polar Biome; feature: [SRF] surface water layer (ENVO:00010504); material: water (ENVO:00002006), including particulate matter (ENVO:01000060) such as... | depth 5 m | reverse complement strand
AACGTTACGTATGGATGATCCTACTCTAGGGTCTGTGTAAAACTATAACTGAACGTATTGTTACTCAAGGACGTACATGGACTTCTACGCGGAGGATACACCTATAGCTACCCTTAGCGCTACGGGTTTAAAGATTAATATCACACCTGACAACGTGCCCTATGAGATAACGTCTCTAGTCGTCAGTGACACCATATACCCTACGGACATGGCTATTTCCATATTTAACTACCTTGGGATTATCCTTATATCCAAGACTGGAGCTTCGCGTAGATTGACTAAAGCTGACTTGTTCACCTTCGTACCTAACGAGTGGGTGAGCTACCCTGTAACGCAGAACTACTTTGTTAACGATGGAGAGCCTATGCCTGCTCTCATTCTTATCATGTACAAGATAGAGGAACTGGAAGATATAGACAGATCCTTTTATATAACGTGGTTGAAACAGTACAAACGTAACAGAGTCATACGTTCTAAACTAAGCGCTATATTACGAGCGTACGGTGACGTGGAGGACAAACGTCGACCCAACGACATGTCTGCTAACGTCCTGATGACCCAGTACTACCCTGACCTGTTGAGTCTTAAACACTCCATTATAGCTCATCGTATTATTTTGAAGTGTATTAGTATGGACGGTACTATCAAAGTAGGTAACGCTGTGCTTGGTTCACTGACACAGCTGTTCTTGTCAGGCTTGGTAATAAAGGACCCAGATAAAGTCAAGCATATATACACGTACAGTGCATCTCGTGGTTTGTGGGTACGAGCAGGACATGACAAGCTGGCTAACATCATAAGTAAGAACCCTGATGTTATACACGATCGTGTTAGATTATACATAAGCATACTACAGGACACCAGACTAGCGCGTGTGTTTGATGTGTTCTTTAACAAGATTGCAGGCAGTGACGTACAGTCGATGGATGCTCTGTCTATAAGAGACCCGTTTGAAATACCACCAGGTACTCTAATCTACGAGAACAAGGTCATAACCACACTGCCGGACAAGCCATGTTGGATACGTGACATCAACATGCACGATATGGTGAGAGAAGAAGACATGATACCACTAGACGTCATAGACGATGAGGATGTGGACGAAGTGGGGTTGGCCTTGTACGAGGAATACATGTCTAAGATGTTCCCTGATCCAGAAGAACGTTTAGCTATAATGATGTGTCTGTCTTCTGCTATGGCTGATGAGATGTTTAAGTACGTTGTTATGTTGTACGGGCCTAAAGGAGATGAAGGAAAGAGTCTGTTTACTTCCATAGTGTCGCTTGTGTTTGGTGAGACTCGAGTTAAGACACCTGATGCTTCTGTGTTTGTAGTAGCTGGTAAAGACAGACAAGCTAACGAGCATACAGACGCCATAGCAGACTTGTTACGTGGAGACCCTTTGATATCCATGGCACACGAAGTCAGTGATAAACACCCGCTCAACGAACCACTGATACGTAAGGTCACTGGTAAAGACCCCATAAGCGCACGTGCATGCAACGCGACGACAGCACAGTATAAACCCAACCTCAGACTGTTCTTCATAGGTAACAACAACGTGCCGATACACTCGTATACTCTGGCTAGCTACAACCGTATGTTGGTCATTAGACTACGGTCGTGTTTCAAGCAGAATCTAGCACAAGACTGTCCTGAAGATGGCTTGTATAGAGCACGTAACTACAGCGAGTTGGAGAAGAGAACGATAGCTGAGTATATGCTTAGAGAGATAATAGCAGCTCGTGATGTGCATGTCGCTACAAGCTTCTTCAGGGAACAAGAGATCGTGATAGGTTTTACTGGAGATGAGCCAGAGTACGGCCTTGCTAATATTATGTTCGCTCCACTTCGAGAGAGTCTTGGTGATTACTTTAAGACCTCTACAGCCCTAGGTAAGTACACTGTGCAGCTAACGAAGAAACTGTACTATAGCCAACGTGTGAGGTTTATAAAGGTTCGCTATAAAGACCTACTAGCCTCTTCGTCTTTTACTTCACCCATATCGCTTAAGTCTAAGTCTGACTATCGTATCCTAGTTAACTCCATAGGTACTATGTTAGACAGAGTAGGTGTGTTCAACGCAGTAGATAATAACCTGTTGTATATAGACTCCAAGGACTCGTTCTTCGACATAGACGATAGTAGTAATAATGTCATGTTGGGTGGTGGTATGTTAGGCATACCTACATCGCTGCGTATCTAATGTATATAAGTGACACTAAAACGTATATAGCAGACAATCCGTTTAGTGTAGACTGTACGCCGTATCATGTCAACAGAGTTAGTGGACGGCATAGACGATGCTATCGAAACAAACAGTACTGAAAATGCAGTAGTCGTAGAAACGGAAGTAGACCAGGACTCTATCATATCAGCTCCTATTATAGTGTTTGAGTCTAGATACATGGAAGCGCTTTTACAAAGAAACGTTCTAACGTTACAGGACGAAGTGGATCCTGCTACTTTAGTAACCATGTACAGAGCTATCATCCAAGGCTCAACTACGGACAGTTGTTATTTTTGCGTCGATAACGCTGTCAGGTTCATCGATGACGCGTATACCATCTAAAATATTATTAGGTGTAACGTCACGGTCGTTCTTTATATACATTATATTATATCGTTCTCTGTTCAACATACCTACATATGGCGTGTTCCTCCCTCTCAAAGCAACAGCACGCTCAACAGAATAAAAGTCAGGTATACCCTCTTCCATGGGTTGGTTGTTTTAAGACCTCACTCATCACATTGAGAACATATTGACGCTTTCTTCTTCCTTAGGCATCCACTCTACAACCAACGGTATTATCATCTTCTCACACTCGTCGTACGTTAGTTCAATATCTAGATTCTTCTTGAACCACATCTTTAGTATCACGACAACGTAGTCAACGGCTAGCTCTTCGTTGTTATTAAACATAGATCTCCATAACGTACGTGGGTGTGATAGAGAGAAGTACGTCTTATTAGCAGCCTTAAAAGGTTTATCACTGAACTCAAACCCAGCACGCTCGTAGAATATCTGATCGGTGCTCATTATACCCTTCTCATCAAACACGTTAAAGTCCACACTCGTACACTCCTTCTCTACTACATCACTTATCTGCAACCTAGCACACTCTGTGTAGTAGTCATTGAACGCACTAACCATGGTTAAAGGGCCACCAACGTCATGGTAAGCCTCAGACACGTGCAACCAAAACACTACACGGTTCGTATCGTACTGTGTTCTTATATCATCACTGGTCAACTTCCTCTTTATAGTATGGTAGAACCCGTCGTTGTCGTCTTCAAACAACCCAACACGTATAGCGTGTCTCCAGTTCATGTAAATCCACCTACCACGTTTGCTGCTGTGTGGGTACCTGTAATTCTTAGAGTGCTTTAGATACAGCATAGGTTTAGATGCCTGCACTATACCATCAACCGTTATGTTCTCAGATCGGTAAACCATTATGGGTAGACCTTCACTGTTTACTACGATCATGTACGTGTACCTCTCAGGCTCTTTGAACTTGATAGGCCTGTGGGTTTTGAAGTAATCCTGTATAAACTCTCTAACGTACGAGTCTGTCTTGTCTCGCATGTAAGGTGTAAAACGGAACCAGTAGTAGTCATCGTCCTTCTTCTCCAACTCCAACAGTTTCTTAGCTAGTCTCTTACGTCCTACTAGTTTCTCCTTAGCTATCTTTATAAGCATAGGGTATTCATGCACGACTATCTCCTTCTTAGTAGACTTACGCTTGTCCGTGTCGTGTAGACGGTTATATATGTCATCTTCCTTGTGCGCCGTCACTTGCACTACCTCCTTCTTAGGCGTGTGTTTTGGTTGGTTTATCACACGTATTGTACCGATGGGTTGGTGGTAGCTCAGGATCTTAGTGAACACAAGAACACCAGGAGAGGTTCGCCACGTACGTCCGTTGTTATTAAACAAGAACCATTGTTGCATCTCCACGCTCTTGTCTATCCTGTACATGTAACCTTTAGTAGGGATCTTTATCAGCATGACGTCGTACTGAACATCAACCCCGTTCATCTGCGTTATCACACTAGACTTAGCCATACGTATGGGTAGGTTAACGGCGTTCTGAAAGAGAGGCATCAACGGACTTATGAACTTATAGGGTGTCTTAGGTCGTACATCCCAACCGTATGTCCACGTGCGTTCGAGCTCGTTCTCCATGTCCACTACATCGAACAAGTATTTCTCTAACTCGACAAACTCTTCTGGTGGGTTGGTTATCATGTTATCCAAGTCTTTCGTCTTAGACACCATATAAGCCGCGTGGTACAGTGTGTGGTATCTACTGTCACCTGACACATACTGCGCTATGTTAGCTAAGCATGATATTAGGGTCGCGTTGTCATCACCTAACCTTTTGTACGGAACTAACAGCCTCATCTTAACAGCCAGTCCTAGTAGAGTCTCAGCGTACTTACCTGACAGTGGGAGCCTGTCGAACTTACGTGTACCTATCCTGTTGTCATTATAGTCACTGAGTGACAACGCCATACCAGTAGACACCTTCTTATACACTGTCTTTATTTTCGAGTGAGGACTAACGTAGTCTAATACACCCGTCAACTGGTCTATGAATATAACAGGCAAGTGTTCGGGTTTAGACGGCTTACCAGTCTTCGTCATCTTTAACAGAGATATCATACGTAGCTCATCCTCTATAAACTCAGCTGGCATCATGCTCTTTTTGAGCTCAGTCTTCCACTCTTCAAACTCCTCATCTGTTATCACGACGCTGTGATCTATATACTCTGAACTAAAAGCCAGGTGTTCGTTGACCGTTTGCATAGTAGCTAGGTTGTTGTTGTACATCACGTAAGGCATAAACGACGCCAAAGCGTTCTCTGCCTCAGCTAGACTATTAAACGCACCATACGAAAGTTTCATCTTGACATAGTAATCCTTGTACCTGTAGTATCTCAGCGTTACTCTGTTCTGAGGTAGGTTCAAGAAGTAAAAACTGTGCCGTAAATACTCGTCCCATACATGGGTAGTCGTTCTCTCCATAGCGACATCAAACGTAGGTCTCGTCTGTGGGATGATAAGCTCACGCTCTTCGTATAACACAGCCTGGACAGTGGCGTGTCTTTCCGTACCTATAGTAGGGCCTAGCGTTCTAGAGTTTCCTTTAACGTAGAGCGACGTGTTGTATATCTCTGGACCGAACGGGTGTACGTCTGTTAGAGGACCGTCTATACTTAGGGCTTTAGTGTACTGTCCTTCTAGGTTTATAGACTTACCTACACCCACCTGTTGTCTAGACGCTCTTCCAGTGTTGGTCTGAGCGTACTTTACTATACCACTAGGGGCTTTAATAGGCGGTATCATGTGTATGAAGAACAGGTAACGAAGTATAAGGTTTTTGTCATAAGGGTCAGTCGGTAGCGTACGGAACACCATGTACCGTCTGTTGTACTCAGCTACCATCTTGAACGACGTGTTAGGTGACATGCCAGGTACACGATAGTCCATGACGATGTCTTTCTTGTTGGTGGTCTTCATCACGACGTTGAACATTATATTCGATGTCATAGAGAACAGGGTCAAGTCCATCATGGGACCGAACAGATCATTGACCATGTAATACCTGTACTCTACCTTTATGTTCGCCTTGACGGTTCTGAGGTTTATGTAGGGGCTGAACTCGTAGGGTATCTCGCATGTGACGTTAAGGTAGTGCTGTAGATTAGGGGACATCTCAGCAGTCACGTAGTAAGCAGACGGCCACTCCTTGCGTCTACCTAACAGATAGGAGTTTGCTTTACTCTTCTCGTATATATCCCAAGAGTCACCCAGTCTGTAGATACGGTTGTTACCGTCTCCTGTCACAACCAACACAGCAGTGTCTAGCATAAAGAACGTAGCGAAGTAACGTAGATAGGACTTGTAATCCATGTAGTCACTGCGCGTAGGAAGCACTGGTATGTTGATGTAATACATAGCGCCTAGATATCTAGACACTACTTTATCAGGTAGAGGAAGGAACGCAAACCTAAAACTGGTGTTACGGTACATAAGAAGCATAATATGGTCTGACGTGATAGAGTTCTTGTTACTCACCACAACACTTTTCTTACCAGCTATGTTATTATAGAAGCTGTCTTTCTGGAGAGTCATAGGGATCATTGTTATCTCTTCCATGTTGATATCCTTATTAGGGACAGTCAGACCACCTGTTATTTCATACACTTCTTCGTTGATGAGTTCTGGGTTCACGGCACTAAACTGTATACACACGTCAAGTATTTTGGGAAGATTGGCCATATCAAAAGCGTAATGTGACAGTCGTATTTCTAGGTCAGAAGCGAAGTTGTACAGATTGAAGTTTTCAGACGTGTGTCTGTGTATAGCGGTCAGCACAGCCCAGAGCCATGCTATAGGGTGAACTTCGTTACCAGGAGTATCCATGTTGAGCGCCTTAATTTTAGCCTATTCGTTTTATTATTATTATTCATTCAAACCTATACTTTCCTATACTCAACCTACACTTTAGAACAGACACAGCATACTTAGAGATCATCGAACGCAGCAAGGTCTTCGGCAGTAACATCCTCATCCTCGAGAACATCATCAAGCTTGACACCATCATAAGAGTTACTGGGAACACCGATATGGAGAGTCGGAGTACCGATGACTTCTACATAAGTCACGCTTGTGTTGATGGACGTTTTGTTCTTCTCTTCAGTAGAACCTTTGTCTTTGTAGCCGTTACTGGTGCTCATACCGACGGAGCCATAGTTGAAGAGACACTTAAATTTAGCAACAAGGCTCTCTTTAGCTTTACTATACTCATACGTAGGAGAGAAGTGCTCGTTGCGGACATCCTCTGGAGTCATGTCTGGGAACGACTCAGGGTCAGGATTCTGTGAGGCAGTGTAGATAATGTCATGTATAGTAGTCTGCGATAGACGAAAGTTCTCATAGGCCTCCTCTGACAGTCCATTGACCTGGGTTGCGATGGTGTGAGTGATCTCATCTCTGGCTACAAAGTCTGGATCTGACATGACCTTTCTAGCAACGTTGGCGTATACAGGGAATGTTGTAGTTCTCACGTTGTTAGTGCCAGTATTTGGGTCTGGTTTGATATTACCCTTGATCAGAGTAGGACCGAAAGGTGTAGTGGACTTCTCAGTCTGGGTAATAACGATAACGATTTCGTTAATAGCCGGATCTGCTACGATGGCTTTAGGGTGATTAGCCACGTCCAGTACAGCTTCACTGACTGGGTCGATGTACTGCGCACCATCTGTGTAACCACTGATAAGGACGATGTGTCCGTTTTGGATATCATAGACACGATCATCGATATGAACCTCGAACCTAGAGAACTTACCTCCTGAGAAGTTAATAGAGTCCTCACTGGTGATGATGTTCACAGGCTCGTCACTGAGACGGCTAGTCAGCATAAGGAACAGACGAGAGAAAGCAAGCAGAGACGCCGCACTAGAGGAGATAATCTCCTCCATACGCTCAACCATCTTACCGTCCTGCTTGTTCCTGTAAGCACGAGATATCATGTTCTTTGTCTCGATCACAACTTCCGTACATACCACGGTTTCTTTGCTCTTGTTGGACACGTAAGAATACCCACGTGTGTAAACCTCTTGGTCACCGAGACCTAAGAAAGTCGAACGTTCGCCTTTAGCGCAACCGTTAGTGTACGTCCACTTGGTACCATGGCTGGATATCGTGTTAGCGTTTATCTTGGATCTAGGAACGTTAGTGGTGAATGACGCGGTGAGACCTACGCCATAGGTGATGATGTATACTTCTTCAGCTACACCGTCAACCATGTTCACTCCTTGAATACCAGTACCCATCATGGCGGTCAGAGCGTCTTCAGCAGTGAATGGTATTATAGACTCTTTGGGTTTGCAGTTGGCACGAGGTATACAAAAGACAACCGCAATTACATACTTAGCGTCTCCTGTGCTCACGTAAACAACGTCAGCTCCACCGTTACCGTTAGCTACCAGATTGAACATTTCCAGTTGCTCTAGACCGCTCTTAACGAACATGATAGAGTAGATGGGCTTTTCGGGCACCCTGTTGACTGACCGACGAAGGCCACCACCGTTACCGTATGACGCGCCTGAGAGGCCGCCGAAAGATCCGTTTAGTGCCATAGCGTAAGACTCGAATGGAGTTAGGCGCCTAAGGTACATGTTGCTCATTTATATATATTATTATAACGATATGGTGTTTTAATACTCTTACTCTGACATACCTAACGTGTTTGTAAAACGATCTGCTAGGTTGTAAAACTTGTCTACAGCTCCACTAGAGTTAGATGCTAGGTTAGCCATGTTGTTGGTGGCGTTTAGTATAAGGTCCCCTCCGATATGCCTACCGAATAGACCACCTGTTGTAGACGGGTATTTCATCGTGAAGCAGGCTTCTATTATAGGACCCAGCTGTTGCATGATAATACGTAGAGTACTAAGCAATAAGTTACCAAAAGCACACGCTGAAGGGTATGAAGGTACAGTAAATAGATAACCCTTAAAACCACCGCTGATGCACGTGTACTGATAGACAGCCGCCAGAGTAGCGACGTCAGTAGCCTCGTCTTCAACCATATCCATAAACGTCAGAAGATCTCCTCTTATCCTACTCATCGCCAACATACGGAAATCCTCTTCATCATCAGGATTAAGCAAACTGTTGCCTATAGATACACAGTACGACAGGTTTTCTTCGATTACCTTCTTTATGTACATGCACGTCGACTGGTCAAAGAACTTGTCTTCTAGCGATGCACATAGATGCTTCGCCAGTTCATCGTTTTCTATAGCATCATAGTCGATGTTTACAGCATACGCTTCCATAGTAAGGGTTCTGTGTTCGTAAAGCATGTGCTCTAGGATATAGATCCCATAGACGTAACCTAACGTTAGGCATACGTTCTCTTCCTTTGACGTGTTTTCGTGCTGGTGATCTATATCAACGTTCTCTTTCTTGTCCTGATAGTGTACCTTTATAGTAGTATCGATATACTTAAGCAGCGCTTCGTCATCAGAGTACTTATCAAATATATCTCTAACGGTCACGAACGCTTTCTTCAAGTCACGCAGCAGAAAAGAAAGTAGTGTGTTTACTGCCTTATCGGGATTCAGCGTAATCTGCTCTTCAACGGGCAGCTCTTGTGTAACAGCGCTCATCGTCACAGTTACGACACGTATTGTTATCATTGTCATTTATGTTTTCTGTTAGCCGCATCGCGACCAATGGAGTTATGGGTTTAGTGGACTCTGATAAGAGTAAAGAAAAGAAAGAACAAAGACGCAAAGATACCCTTAACCTTATTATATCAACGCTCGTGTTCCTGGTCATACTTTTCGTATTCAAGTGGATGTATAGCAGGTATCAAGAAAGCCAAACCCCAGTAACGCCTAAGAGCATGCGATTACGTAAACCTAAGGTTAGCGATATAGTCAAAACATCTAACAGTAGAGAAGAGACTACACGTCGTATACTTCAAAGAGATTATAACGTTATCGTTTGGACTGGCCGTATTATACCTAAAGCCCCTAAAGGTAAACGTATGTTGGAGGTTGACTGTTATCTTAGGACTAACCACTTCTGGGTCGAGGTCGATGGTGAGCAACATACTAACCCCAAGGTCTTTAATCAGAGCGATGATACGTTCCAACGTCGTGTAGAGTACGATAGACACAAGGACGACATGGCACAGTATTCAGATCGTATATTAGTACGTCTTCCGTTTACTGTGGATAGGCATCGTATAAAGGAACACATACAGTCTCATCTACCTGAGCACTTTAGAGCACGTACATGGCATGCTCCTATGCGTAGTATCTCTCGTGCTTGAGTTTACATACTTTATATACAGTACGGTTCTTACGCTTGAGCGGTTTAGTCTATGCGACGTTTTTACACTCTTAGATAGAGTTTCGTAGTATTATAGTATATCTTGTATAAAACACGCTATATGGTTTATAAAGTATGAAAACGTCGCATAAGCTAAACGTACTGATACGGGCGATATACGGCATACATGGCGTTGCTGGGGTAAGTTGCTACTAAGCAACGTATGTTATGCTACTATGTTTTAAAACCATACACCATAGCGTCATGACCACCTAACCTAAGCTAGACGACGAGTACGTTTATCAGACTTTCTTACCACAACAGGATCAGCGCTTGTCTTCTTATTAACCGGGGTAATGATCTTTAATGCCTTAGTTAACGCGTTGTCTATGTCAGCAAAGATACCAAGATACACGGTAACCATGAGCAACATGCTACTATCAACAGCGCCCTTGAAGTATAACACAGGCGCTATGAACAGTATAATGGTGCGCAGTATAGTACAGAACCGAGTAAAGGCTTTAAAGATTTTGAAGTACGTCTTAAACGTCGCACCATCCTTAGCCTCCAGCATCTTAAAAAAGTCGAATGCTACTTCTTCCATAATGTTATAGATGTAGCTACTTCTGGGTCAGGCGCGTAAGTTACTAGTATATCTATAGCTCCACTATGGTTGAGCTTGTGTCCGTCTCCCTTAAGCATATTAAAGAACGCTTGTGATACAAACAATACATCTTGGTCACTATCGTTGATGGCTTCTTCATGCGCTATAACATACCCGCTTACGTTGATGAAATCAGGATATATACTAGGTTTGTAATGATCTCTGCTGCGTGTTAGTACGGCTCTGAACCCGTTAGCTGTTAGTTTATCCACACTAGGCGTCTCGGACACACCGCGTATGTCATCCGATGGTAATACCCACATTTAGTTTTATATCTAACACGGTACTCAAATAGAACTAAGAGCGTATCATGTTATTCATTCAGAGATATTATGTAATCGTAGGACATACACAGGGCCTTGTACGTCTTGTCATCACACGGAGCATCCCAATCACGCTTTCTGTCTAGTACGCGCTTCCTGATAACATCATAACAGTGATCGTATGGAATAAGGAATATGGTGTTGCTTGACCTTAGGTGCTCTCTCAGGGATTCTTTCTCTTCTTTCGTTAATAGTTCGTTGAAGAAGTCGTCTAGGTTACTAGGTAGTATACGCCCGTTATACTTATCCATCACCTCATAAGCCATATAGTATGCTAGTGTGTCTACGTTAGGCGCACGGTCTACTAGCACGATATCCTCCTCTGCCTCTAAGTTTCTAGACATGAGATGTTCGTTTATTTTCACCTCCCTTTCCTTGTTGCCTTCTACGGTCAGTACTATATAGCGTATCTCTTCATAGCCTTCATAGACTATCTTAACTACGATGAGGTTGGATAGCTGCTTGATCAACGTAGTCTTACCTCCACCATGAGGCCCACTGATAAAGTATACTTTGTTGCCTTTCCCGTTCAACACCAGCACACACTTAACAACGTTCGTCTGGCTAGCCTGTACTATACTGACGCAATCTGCTATACTTTCTTGATCAGACGTGTAGTCCGTTGTTGCATTTTGGTCTAAGGCTGCCATGTTGCGGCGCCTATGTGTTTTAACATCACTTAACTCATTCCACTCTTTACTCTATAGAGGCATATTAATGGGACATGCTTATGTTGTGTGAACTATTGTCTGACGTTTACTCTTCTGAGCTGTCGTCTTCGTAGAGGCTAGGGTCTACTTCATCCTCACCTCCTTGGATACGAGCAGGCTCCTGGAAGTTGTTGTACGCGTTGGATTGGACAGTAGTAGACGATGATGCAGTAGCTGAACCACTAGCCATAGAAGGAGCAGCCTCGATGGTCATGTTGCTAGCCCAGGAAGCGAAGGTCTTAGCGTAGTAGAGGGTCGCAGGGATAACAGCGTTGATAAGACCAACAAACCTGGAATCCGTGTCTGTGCTCTTCATTGCGTTGAGAAGGGCGTCGAAGCTAACCTTTCCAATGCTCATGCCAAGGTACATAGACAGAGCGTACTGAATGACGTTGCAGTAGTAGACGGGCTCACCATCAGGGACGGCTACGATGAAGGCACCGTTACTCTTGGTGATAACAGGAGTGAGCTTCTTGATGACCATAGAGTACGCCTTGGTTGAAACGTTGGGTGTGATGGTAAGCACGAAACCAACGATCTCAGCAGCCTTGCCGAAGTCAGTCTTGGTATCAGTAGACCGGAGTTTGTTGTGGTACTCAGACTTAGTCTTAAGAGAAACGATCTCAGTAGCAGCAGTAATAGCTGCGATGAAGTTGACAGCATCGGAGTTGGTTTCATACTTAGGAGCAGTGGGCTTCAGGGCACCCTTCATACTATCACTGATGTTGATGTACGCTTGTCCGCGACTGTCATGGTAAGCACGAGCATGCTTGTAGTCAGATGACATGATAGAGACGGCTCCTGTGATTTCAGGGTTCATGAAGGCGTGGAAACCTGAGACACGGATGATAAACCACATGAGGGTAGCAGGATGCATCATGCGCTCGTTGCTGCTCTCCCTGTGTTGGAGGCTCTGTATGTGCGAGATAAGAACGTCCTTGCACACACGATCAACAGTCTTAGGGAAAGTCTCCAGTAGAGTAGAGATAGCATAGTGTGACATGTTGGCGTACGGCCACTTAACCTTGTTGATAGGGATGTTGAACATGGTGAAGGCATACTGGGAGATGCAAGGCAGGGTAGAGCGGGTGTTTGTGGTCTGATCGTACTTGTTGAACGAGTGATAGTACTCAGCCAGCTCACTGGGCTTCTTGTTGATGTAGTTCAGAACAAGAGGGTCGAAGAGGTTAGAATCGAAACCAAAGATTACGAAGAGCGTCTTCTTGACCTTCTCGATGAAACGCCGAGCATAAACCTCAGCACACCTCTTGAAGTAATCGAAGCGTTCACCAGCAGGTAGATCGAAGGGATCAGTAGCGTAGTAAAACGGCGAGGGGTCGTTAATGCCTTGCTCCTCGATTCCATCGTTAGACGCAATAAACGCTACATCAGCGTCATCCTCTTGGGTCATCCTGGAACCATAGATATGGGTGTAGGTCATATCATCCCCTGTATCAGCGTCTGTCGACCGATTGATAACATCAAAGGCGTTGTTACCAGAACCATCGAGAGCGAGAAGGAGCGGGATGATGACTGAAGCGACGAGTTCAGCAACGGGCTCAGCTGATATACCAGCGCTCTTGTCACGCTTAGACTTGATGTCGTTCCACTTATCCTCAACATCGGACATACGTGCAGAGGCGCCAAACGGTGAGTCTATTCCAGTGAAGATGCGAATGAACACAATGTCGTCTTCACTCAGATCACCACCGCCCTCTTCCATATTAGCAAGCTGCATGTAGTGTTCAAACGGATTCTCTTGGGCAAGAACAGCGCGGATGTAACGGTCGGTAGCCTGAGGACCCATGTGCTTCTCGACGTCATCGAAGACCTTCATGTACATGATAGTGTTCGTGTTGGGATCACGCGTCAGGAGCTTAGCAACAGTCTCTTCTCTCTTGGTAGCGCGAGACTTCTCCTTAGCAGCAGTCAGTGGGACGGGGTCGGGGATGTAACGATACTGGCCGTTCGTCATCTTGGTGCTCTTAGGGACACTGAGCTTAGACGGAGTGCTGAGAATCTCGTTGTTCTTTGAGCTCATGAAGGTCTTGTAGTCTTCGACGATACCAGCGTACCTATCGATAGCGTTGTTGTAGGCGTTCTTTCGGCTGGTTGTAGCCTCATCATCACCCGCTTCTTCTTCAAGCTTAGGCATGTTGACGAACGAGAGTAGCTCTTTCCATATCTCATGAGAGATCTCAGAGGTGATGGTGTTCATGGAAATAAGAGCAAGAGCGATCTTAGACAGTCTGTTGTTGTCAGCAAACATGTTACGAATGTAGGCGTTCTGCATCTGGCTTTCGTTGCCAGTCTCGACGATCTCAGACTCCACAGAATGCAGAGCGCCACCATCTCTAAGAAACAGATCACCTTGGAATTTGATCTTACTCGGGTTGTAAGGGACTTCTGTACTCTTGCCCTTACCAGAAGTCAACACGGCTGAAATGGTATCACCGAAGTTGCTGGTACCCATGACAGCAGAGACGTCGTAGGTGTTCATACCAAAGACACCACCACCACCACCAGAGCCACGAGCATCATCAGTAAAACCACCTTGAGCGGAGCCTACGCCGGCACCACTGAGAGACATAACAGGTAAAAAAGAGACACAGTCTGTGTAGAACAGAGAGGGTTGGTCGCACCTCAAACGCCATCCTCATATCACCTTTTCTTTATCAGTATAACTACACATATTATAAGTATAGCTATCAGTATTATAGTCACGGAAGTACTCACACCTAAATCTCTGTTAGTCATTGAAGACGTTGGGGCTATCACACCTTTATTTTTCATAGTGTGTACAAGAGTTGAGGGCGACAACAACACGACACCGTCAGTAATACCTATACGTTTCATCCACTCCATGACGTACGTACTACATACATAACCATGTGGCGTGGGGTCTCTGTTCGGTATACCATATAAGTACGTCTTATAAGAATAATCACACCCTATAGTCTGCTCTATCAACTGTAGTAGGTTTAAAGATTGTGTTTCCTTACTAACATTTTTCACCGCATATGCTATCCATCCAGTATGTAGACGTGAGTGCCACTCTATAACACGCGATCCTTTACGACTAACATCTGCATACCATTCCCCAGGTGAATATTCTTTACCGGCTATCTTTATCACACTCGTTGTCTTAAACCAGAAACCTATGTGCGTGTACTTAGACAACGACACAAGGCTTATGATATTTTGCACAGGTTCTATCATAGAACTCCGACTTAGTATAATACGTATTTCATCGAGCATAGTGCTTATAGTAGCCTATGTGTAAGCTAACCTCACCTATCATGGGTATTAAAGGTTTTGTCAAATTAGCTCGAGCTATAAATCCCGAGGCTGTGACAGAAAAACCCTACAACCCCAAAGACACAACATGGAGTAAGTATGCTATACCAAGGAGCATCGTGACGTCGGAGTCTATAGACCCTAAGAAGAAGCGTATGATATTGATAGATGGTTCCATATTCTATCACGCTGCTAAGGACATGACCATGAGAGGATATAAGAGCGACATCAGAACCGCTCTAATATACTTGGACGGTTATATGCACGACTCTTGGGCAGGTATCCCTATGGACGTTTTAGACTCTATGGCAGAGTTGTTCTCCACGCTTATGTTCAACCAGGTGATAGGCGTGATATACTCTATGGGTATTACGGATTACAACGTCTCGTTTGTTATAGACGGGGCTGCACCGAAGGAAAAGCTACGTAAGAGAAAGCTACGTCATGGAGAGGAGTTGCATCTTATCAACATGTACAACAACCCACACGATGCGACTAACGCGTTCTCTGCTTATGCTTTACACTACGCGAACGAAAACGCTACTGTGAATGAGAACTTCGAAGCGTCTACTCTTGACGCACTGGAGAACCTTTCAGTAGAGGATTACATGACCAACAGCACGACCATAGCTAACGGCATCGTAAGCGTGCTTCAGTCTGAACTGGCTAGTGTCCGTTTCTTCGAGACGGTTAAGCGTAACTACACTAAGCTAAACGTGAACAGCAGGATCAAGGTCGCTGTCAACCTGATTCAGCGCTGGCCTATAAACCGGTCTTACGTGGTAAACAAAGCCATAGAACTGTGCTCTCAGAAGCTAAGAATCAACGCCTTCCTACATAAGATAAGCGTACAGACATGGAAAGTTCAAGCTACTCGAGAGGCAGACTTCGCCATAATAGGCCTATCACACAGGTACAAAACGACGCATAACATCATCACGCTGACTACAGACACAGACATCATACTGTTAGCTGCTGGTATAAACGTAAGCTATCTGTTCATGCTGAAGACTGTACGTGTGTACGACATCAGAAAGTTCTGGGAGACTATCCTTACTAACTACAACAGCCGTGCTAACACATTCGATGAGTATAAGCTTGACACGTTTAGATACATGGTTTCTGTTATCTTCTTCATCACAAAACTAGGCACGGATTACGAAACACCAAGCCTCAAAATAGAAGAAGTGTACGCTAGTATAATGCGCAGTGAAAACGTCCACGTAGACCTACCTAAGGTTTATTGGAAGTATTGGACTATAGGTATATTAGGTTGGTACATGAGTGTGATGTATAAACCTACAAGAAGCGAGTACTTTGTATTCCACGTACCTGACCGTCTCAGAGCTGATCAGCGCAAGCGTCTCCATAACACATTAAAGTAAAACGCTTTATATATCTATCCCACGTGTAACACCTTGTCAGTCTTATTATGTCGGCTGTGACTATCGTACGTAAAGCTAAGAAGAAGAGCGATGTCTCGACTACGCAGTTGGTTGAAATAACCGACATCGAAGCAACTCTTGCTTTTACAGGTGAGATGATAAGGGAGAATATAAGCGATACGGCGCCTATGAACAGAAGCCTACGGTTTACTCCCAACGAACGCTTCAAGCCTAACAAGCAATACAAGCTCCGTGTATTCCTCAGAGAGACTACTATGGACAACAAGCAAGTATGTACGATAGACATAGCACTACCCGTCTCTATCCCAGCTGCCGACTGCTTCATCACGCATGGTGTTGAGGTTAAGGGCATCGACCATAACGCACGTATTATCCCGGCTACTAACGTTGCTGTAGAGCATGAAGAGACATACATCAGGTTGATCGTGCCACACAAGCTATACGATGATGACAACGATCGTATCGAAATCAAACTAGTCGGTACTATCTGGACTCCCATCGTAGCTCCGACATATACGTTCTAACTGTCATCGGCATGTGTCGACATGTAGTTCTTATGTTCACGCCGTCTCTTGCATGTCACTGCACATAACCGTGTAGCAGTATACGTCGTCTCCTGTGTGTGTTCTGTGTATAAACATAGTATGGTGCTTAAAATCTCAAAGCGTGGTTTTATAGCAGTAAAACGTCGCATAATCTAAACCGCTCACGCGTAACGTACTGTTATGGTTTTAAGGGCTATGTCTGTTTTAACGCACTGGATCCATGGTGTACAGCTTACGACTGCACGCGAGTTCCTCCAGGGCCAGTCCTGTTGTTCATGACACGGTTCATAGGCTTGGTCATGCCATCACCATCATGTGCTGACTTGTAGCCATCGTCCATGTAAGTCTTCGTACTAATGACGTATATCGTAATACCGATAGCGAACGCGAACACGATGAAGAGGACGATGAGCATGATAGTACGGTCACGGCTTGCTTGTTCTTTGGTTTGGTTAGACGGGTTAGAATCCTTGAAACCGGATTCGGTGGCAAGAATGTAACCGTAGTAGACGATTAGGATGAGGGCGATGATAGCCAGGAGGACTCCCATGCCTAGGGCGATGTTGTTGCGACCACGCGCAGTGTCAAGCTTTGTCTTAATCTCGTCAAACATGCTATAGTTTATACAGAGTAGAGGTTACCTGTGACGGGGATGTGAAAGTATGTCATTTAACCCTTCATAACCATGAGTATCTCTCACGTAGATATAGGATGCGAACGTTTTGTTTATAACGGAGTACTCGATGATAATCTATGTATACTGTCTAGGAATGATGGATGTGTATGCTATGTCAGATATAAGATGCTGGGTGATACGTTGGTTTTTCTAGGCTCATACACAGGGGAAGTTATATGCAGTCCATGGTGTGAGTGCGATTCTGTCGGTTCTCAAACACCTAACACGTTAGAGTACAAACCACGTATTCTGTACAACAAGGTAAAGAAACCACACGATGTTGTCGTAGTGAAAGATACATGTATAACACGTGGTGGAAGCGTCGTTAAGGAGGTGGATATCACAGGCCATGTTATAACGTTATCCGACGCAGTCTTTGCAGTACGTCACTGTAGAGGCATGAGATTACTGGATCTAAAGAACGGTACCGTGTCAGACTATAGCGAGCATGTTTGCTTCTGGAACACAAGAACCTTAGGCACGACCATCATACAAGACACAGGAGAACGTGTATTAGAACAGAACCTCAACATGAAACGCACTCTATCGGAAGCGTCCTTGAATACCGAAGCTAGCATAACATGGGACGGTAGCGTGTTTAAGACACGATACGGTCATGAGAAACCTGTCATAATGTTCTACCCTGAGATAGGTTATGTATGCTATGAAGAGGACATCATGATCCTTGTCTGCGCGCTTGAGTATGCTGAAGTACACGCTCATATAGTACGTGCTCCGTTTTTAGCAGATAAGGACGAATCCAAGTTCTACTTCAGCTGCAACATAACAACAGGTCAAGAGGGCTACTACGTCTACGATCATACTCTCAAACCACTGTACGGTGTAGAGTGCTATATACGTTCTATTAACCATTGCGTGTTCTTGGCTACTATAGACACCAGGTCTCTGCCATATCAAGCTGACGGTAAGACCATAATACTTCAGACCGACAACACCATCACGATCAACACACAGGGTTTAGTGTACGAACGAGAGTACTATAGTGTTTATATATTACGCTACGGTGGTGAGTGGCGTTTGTTTTTAGTATCTACTGTAGACCTTAACGTGACGCTTGAAAACAACACAACGTACTGTGCTTTAGCTAACACGTGGAACTACATGAAGTACACCAGTTTACCCGTTCTTTATAATAGTTCTGTAAGTACCGACATAGTCCTAGAGATGATGTCTAGCTGGAACGTGAACGACGATATAATAGATACGAACTCTTATAGTTTTATACATTCTTTTATTGATGAGTATAATACAGATGTGTATATTTACACTGGGGACACACACGAACATATTGACAGTAATGCTAAAGCTGCTATTATCGCAGGCGACGGCCTTTCTTAACACCACTAGCCCGTCCTTCTGGTTGTTTCCCCTTCTTACTGGGTCCAGCTTCTGCTGCGTCCTCCTTGTTATTGTTTGCCTCTATACGTAAAACGTCCATGAACGATTTAGCGGTCTCGTTAAAAGAAGAGGCTATGAGATGCACTACTGTACCTTCCTTGGCGTAAAACGTTACTATGGATGAGACTAAGAACAAAACCTTATACATGGATTCTACTTGAGCTTCCTCTATAGCACTCTCTGCTATCATGCATATTATCTTAGGTATCAAAGACGACACTGTATTAGACACGTTAAATGCCATTACAGACTCCTGAGTACGTACGAGATACTGGTCTCTCGATATAATAACTTCCGATGTGTTATTCTTCCACGCCAGTATTTGATCTATATTATCTTTAACTAAGGATACCACCAGCGACTTCACCATAACAGATATCGTGCTACGTTTACGAGGCTCTATAAACTCTAGAGACAGCACCATATCATACAGTGTGTCAGCTAGATTGTTTGCCTTTTCTAGTATACTAGATTTTGACACATCGCCAGCTTTTGCTTCTTTAACAGGAGTATATATATCGTAAACGCTCATGGATGAAGAGGATGGTATAACAGCAGAGGTTGCTAAGACTTTAGAGCCTGATGACACTAGCACACCGATTGCTATCGTAGAGGATATCTTGATTCCTTTTTTAGTAGTGATCGGCTTATATGCTACTATGCGCTGGTGTGTCAAACAAGTCAGACGTTCATCTAGTGCAGATACTGTAACCGAAGTACATATCACGCCTAACGAGGAGTACGTTCTTATTATCATCGCGTTGATAGCGTTCATCCTGATAGCTTACATCGAGTCCACACGGAAGCGTCCTGCTAAGGGACCAGGCACGGCATACACACCAGAGAGGCAATGGCCTAAATATATCAGCGGTGGTGTATCTGCTGTTATATTGGCAGTATCTATCAGACTATTCGAGCCAACCGATTAAGGTCAAGTGGTATAAAACAACATGGCCGCTGATCCAATAAACGAAAGCATCGACGCGAACTATCGTATTTTTGCAAACAACCTCGTTAGGTATAACTACAAGGTAGTACTCGACATAGGAGGCACTGAGATTATCAACCCCAACGGCTACTATGAAGTTGTTATATCTAGAAACGCCACAAGAGCTAAACTAGAGAACAGAAACTACATACTGCTAACGGATACAAAAGAGGGTCTAAACATAGAATACGGGGACAACCACTTCATAGCCTATATACCCATCAGGCATATGAAAACGTTCAACCTGGACACTACTGTACCTGAGGTCGTATACCATGATCCCACCATAGAGACGCCTACTATCTCTAGATATAAAGAACTATCACTCGCTCTTATTGGATGTATACCTAACATGTATGTTAGGCTGCTTACCTTCAAGACGAGTAAGACCGAGTCTTACGTGACCTTCCGTGTAGTCTAGTATCATGCGTTTTTAGTACGTTTAGCCTATGCGACGTTTTACACCATATAAGACGCTATTCCACGTTTTTATTTTGTAAAACCCATAACCTTTTAAAACACGTTTTCAGAACACAAAAACGTCGCATAAGCTAAACCGCTCAAGCGTAAGAACCATACTGTATATAACATCATCAAAGCGCTATAACCTAGACACGCGCTATAACCTAGATACTGTAGGTAACGTAGACTGTGACCCAGACCGTGTAAGCACCACAACAGACCCGCTACGTGATAAACGGGATAGTGGTGTAGAGTCTGGATCGGTCTGTATAGTAGGAGACTCGCTACGATCGAGAATAACCGGATAACGTGGGCTATCAACCTGTGACATGGCTGCTGCGTTAGTAACCATATCCATAAGGAATCTAGGGCCGCACTCTAGACTACCAGTAGATAGCCCTATGTTGAGTTCAAACTGTGCTGTGACCTCACGGAATAGACGCTTCTTTAGTACAGGGTCGTCTATATCATCCATCTTACTGCATAGCGTTTTCCATAATATCCAACTATCCTGTCGTTTGTTTATATACGTTTCGACACCGAACATGTAGAGGATAACCTGTATGATAGGACCCGCATAAGCAGCTAACGTACTACTCAACAAAGACGGTATACTATCGGAGTCTAGTACATCAGTCTGTATGACACAGGCTACTATCGTTATTATAAGAACACAAGCCCCATACAATATCTTAAAAGCAAACATACCCCACTGTATAAGCTTTAATTGATATCCTTCCGTATCTACGTATCCTAACATCTTGGTTCTTATGTCAGCTAATCCGTCCTCTAAACTCCTTACTGGATCTACTGTGACATTAGGTTGTTGCATGTGTGAGTATGAAGTAGTTGGCTACGAACCGAAAGACAGCACCGTGTATGTCGGAGCCTCGACTAAGGTTAAGTCTTCTTCTTCAGCATCAAAATCATCATCTAATAACCTAGTGTTTAAAGAGCACTTATTAGGTATGATAGGTAGGTATCATGAGTTGTCCGGGATATCGGAAAAGTCCCGTCTGTATCTGTATGGTCCCACTGGCTCTGGTCGTTCGTCGTTTGCGATGGCCGTATGCGACTGGTTTGGATACGAGTATGAGGTGTTGAGTTTTAACGACTTTAACAGTTCTCTACATGCAGGCACGGAAAACGGTCTGATTGCTGCTATAAAGAAGTGCTACGAGAGTGACAAGACAGCCATAATCAAAGACGTGCCTACTCCAGATCCGTCATCACACGACACTATACAGAAGGGCATATCGGAGAACATCTATAACTATCTACACGAGAGTACGTCTGGTCTTGAGGTTATCTTCATATCGACTACGTTGCCTAATAACAACTATATGTCAGACTGGACTAACGTGTACTTTGGTGCGCCTGATATCCATCAGTATCGTGAGTGGTCTTTACTGTACTTTGGTGACTCGTCCTATGCTGATCAGATGGTAACGTTCCCTACGATACTACCGTCTCAGTTCGCAGCTGCTGCTGACATGGGTATAGACCCTGTACAAGCCATAATAAAGACTGTGTTACCTAACGACTCCATACCAAGTAACAGCTGTGTCCGTCTTAATACGTTCGGCGACTACCTTAACCTCGTGCAACATAAGTTAAGGAAACTAGTGCGTGATAAACTAGAGGTGATAACACGTAACAGAGGAGTCTTGTTGCACGGTACAGCAGGGTCTGGTAAGACGTATACTGTCAATGTCCTAAGAGGTGGCTGTGAAGAATACCCTGGTGGATGTATGGTAGTTAATGGTCTCAAGGGTTTAGAGATAGCGTCGATCTACTACAACATATACCAAGAAGAAGCTCCAATGGTGATAGCGTTCTTTGATGAGATAGGGAGTCTCATACAGATAGGAGACAAGAGACAGGTTGAACGTGATCAGTTTTTAAGTATGTTAGGTGATAACACGCCCATGAACTGTATAGTAGTAGGCACGACCAACCTTGAAATACACGAGATCCATGATGCCTGTATACGTGCTCAGCGTCTGATACCCATATACTTGGGTGTTGTAACGCGAGATGAGATACTAGAGCACGCTCCGTTGTTTGTACAGTCTGATGGTATTTCGTTCCAGACTCTAATCTTCCTTAAGGAGTATAACGACAGGATGATGGAAGCTCGAGCTTGTAGTGACATGATAACGTACAAGAAACTAGGTCGTGAAGCAGTGGCTATGATATTCGATTCTGTTAACATAGAACGAAAGCTACAGTGGGACGAGGTTATGTTCCGTAACAACCTGCATCACATACCACAGAGTCTACATGCTACAGCGAATAAGCTACGTAACGCAGCGCTTGAATCTGTCAATCAACCAGGTGCATCGGTCTTAACGTGCGGTAACGAGATGATGCCGTATCTCGTTTATATTTTCGAGATAGTAGTATATGATGTGAAGCACACGCGTGAAGCGAAGTACTATACCTTACAGGAGTATAAGCCCTTGTACGCTGTAGCCGTATTTGATACTGTGCAACTCTCAACAGCAACGATAGCAGAGTGTCCGAGTTGGGTTTCATTCATACGTATACCATGGCAAGCAACGACGATATAGACTCTAAGCTGATCGATATGGTGTCTACCGTGACTAACACAATCGTTGGTTTAAACGGTGATATAAACGCACTGAAAACATCAGCTATAAACAACCTGAGCACAAACGATGTAGTAGATGAGTCGTATACGATTAAGATGTACGCTTTGTTGAGGGCTATTGAAGTACAGTATGCGCATTTAAACGCGTCCTTAGGTGATGAAACCGATGCTACAAAAGAGAGCACGTTGAAGCTGTTGGCTGCACTGAGTCATACTGTAACGTACACAGAGAAGTTACGTAACCTAATGTTGACTAAAGCGACTGAGGTTGAGATACCAGCTACTACGGTGAACATGGATGATCTGAACGATTTGACGGATATGGTAAAGGCTGAATTTAGTAACACGAACTAGTGAAGTAGGACTATAAAATGAGTGCACCTCCCTCTACGACGCCAACACGAAGATGGCCTCTCGTACCCCACCCGCCTACGACGACAGCATGTCCGCTACACCTGATGTACATACACAGGAAGACGCTCCTGAGACACAACCTCTTATCCCCATGGATTACTACTACAAGATAGTAGGCCCGAGTAACAGACCTACTTACGACGTGTTCTGTAAGGAGCTGAGCGACGTTACTGTACACAACGGCAAGATATCGTATCTGTCGAAGAAGAACCACATCGTGACGTGCGATAGGTCTGCAGAGTTCATCAAACTGCTGCGTGAACTACGTAAGATAAAGGCGTCACGAACAGACCCAGTGGCAGGCTATGACCATACTTCAAGCGACGAACGCGACCAGGTTAACCTCTGTATTAACGCTCTGCGTGCTGAAGGGAAGGCCAGCGTCCGTCTGTGGAACAATGAAGGATCCTGTGTTGGCAAGGTGACTGAGTTTGAAGAGCGATACGTCGTTCACTACTATACGGATTCCGTGATAGCTACACACAAGACTATCAAGGATGCTGTCATTGGAGGCTTCCACGTAACAGTGAACACAAAGAACAAACAGACTGTGTTTGTACAAACAGGTAAGATGGGTATACTCATGGATAACTACACACAGGAAGAGAAGGACATGCAGTCTGTTGCTGAGACGTGCGTGCCTACAGAGTACACGACGTGTATGATAAGCTCGTACGATGACATGGGTAACTCCACAGTGTACTCTGTCGTAGATGGTTGCATCGTAAACCAGATGTACTTGGCTTCTCCCGTGTACATGCAGCCAACGGACTATCCGATGTACGTGCCAGAGACGCCTATTCCCACGCCTCAACCAAGCATGTATGTTGATACTGGAAGTTACCCTAGTGTCCCTGAGACTCCTTACTACCTGCCAAACCTTACACAGGATATTTCTTATGCTAAGAACGTTGGTTTTAGTATGAACCCTGATACACCTATGTATGCTCCCGTATACAATCAACCCATGTATTAGGCGTGGTAGTTTTAGAGAGCGTTAGTTATGGTTAGAATACCGTGTCTTATGTGGAGTATGTATCGAGTAGAGTGTTGTAAGTGTCGTTCTCGTGATTTAAAATGTCATCTCTGACTGACTCGAGAGCGAGCACATACTCTTCTGTAAACTCGGTAGTCATATAGGCCGCTACATCCACATACGTAAACGTCATACCAACCGTATCTAACAGAGCTGTCTTAAAATAGTTATCGCACTTACATGCACGGAGTATAGACACCTTACACGCTTTAGACAGCATATCTCTATCCATATCATCAAGTACACCAAAAGCACCATAATCTCTAGCACTTTCATCGTATGGTATATCAAGAGAGTACAGAATAAAAGCAAACAACGACGGTATAGTCTCGTCCTTGGAGTTAGTAATAACCATAGAACGAGTCGCTAAAAACGTCTTACCCACGTCGTCTATAGCCGACAGAGGTATAACGTTATCCATAGCGAAAGATTATCCTTCCTCCGGAATAGCATCTTCGTTAACAGCGAAGATAGTATAACCATCCGATAGTTCAAACATCGCAACACCGTCATTTGCAAAAGTGTCAGCATATGGATTGTCTGAGTCTATATAGACATAGATTCTACCTGTCATGAACCTAGTTTTGTTCAGCTCGTTACTAGCTAGGATACACATAGTCGGCATGTTAGGTAACACAAACACGATAGGCGTATCTGTGTTTTCAGGAAAAGGCTCAACGTTAGGCCAGTAAAAAACGTCAGTCCCCACGTTTACATCTATCCACTTTTGTCCATTTTCAGACATGATGTTATCTGGTAGTGTGAACTTGACAGCCACGTCCTCTATACCAGGCTTAGTGTTTATCCTCTCAATAATGATATTAGAGACTTTAGGGTTGTGTGCTATATCAGCGTTTAATAGGCTAGTGCATATGTACCATACGTTACCATCCTGCATAGGCTTTAACTTGTATGTCAGCCACATCAGGTAATAGTAATAGATCCTGTCTATATCATCGACGTCTCCAGAATCGAGAATATCGTGAATACGCTTATAGGTACTTAGTGATTCGTTAGCATTTACACTGTTCAACGATCTGAGCATCAGAGACGCCATACCGTACATACCACCCATCAGAGACGTGTTTATACTCTTAATCGAATCAGGCGTTATGAGTGAAGCCATGTCGAAACTCCACACTGAAAAGTCTGCACTGTTCCCAACGGCCCTAGCAGAACAAGAAGTTATCATCTATAGTATGCTCGAACTCACCTTGAGGGAAAGCTATAGCGAACCCGTAGTATCGGAAGAGACCGGTGAGATCATAGAGCACCGTATGAACGGCTTCCGTATCGCCTTAACAGGCATGCCTGGTTCTGGTAAGAGTTCACAAGCAGCACATATATGCTTGTGGTTTCTCATGGGTTACTCTGCTTTTATCAAGGGCTCTTTACGACATGTTCTCAAAAGTGTTATACCCGACACTGACATCCCACTGTATACTCTGCTTGGTATGGAGATCAACGACAGTCTGCCAGTGTTCCGACCTAAGCGTGTACTAATAGTTTCAGACTCCGACAACATAACAAACAACCTGTATAAAGAGTTTTTAAAGTACATGGGACCGTCGTTTATACCAGCTGTGGCTACAACCACCATGAACGGATACCGCCCGTCAGCTATAGATCAGTATACAATACTGGTCTTTGATGAAGTCCATAAGGGTGCATCAGAGCAAGGTTTCAGAGAGAAGGTGCGTATGATATATAACAACCTGTCTAACTTCTATGGCGTTATTATCATCTCCGCTACTGTACTTTTTGGTAACCAGATACGCACTACCTTCCTGGCTAAGATGTTGGATAACAAAGGTCTGACCTCTGAGTTAGATGATAACAGTGAGATCTCAAAGTCGTTGTTTGAAGAAGTAATAAAGAATAAGATAGTGTATACGGCGTCTAATGTAGAAGCTAAGTACATGTCAGGCTACGTAGAGTGGGATAATAACGACTACGACCTAGTGCCCGTTTCAGTGATATCGCCGACGTACATAGAAATATCCCCACTACAGAAGCTCATAGACGCTGATGATCTAAACACCGAGTCTGACATAGACGTGTCATCTAAGTCGTCGCAATCAGTCAAGTCTGTATATAACAACGTGATGATAGAGTACAGTAGACACAGTGAAGTAGCAGAGCGTGATGTGCGTGAACAGTCAGCTAAGTTGTTCTTCATCGGTAACGAGGAGCTAATACACCACAGTAGTAAACTAGAGAGTAACCTGGACTTTGGTGGTAAGTCTCTTCTGATCACATGGTTGAAGTCGACTAACCTTATTAACACAGAAGTCTATAACCTTATAGTAGACTACATGATGCAGGTGTTCGATTTCACTCTACTGACGGCCAGTACTATGATGGAAAGAGAGACCAGCTATATCTACCAAATAAACAGGTACGAAGACATAGAGTTCGTCAATAGTATAGACGAGACATACAGCGTTTTAATCGTTGTGTCTGAGGCGTTCAGTACGTCCTTTTCGTTTGAGAGGGTATCTCGGACGTATATAATGGACCCTGTGTGGAATAACGAAATCCTAGTACAACGTGGTGCTCGGGGTATACGGTTTGGTAGTTCACCTAAGTTCCTTAGTGGCACGCTATTTACTCACAGAAAACTGTACTACCTTATAGGCTATGTTACCAAGCCTCCTGCTGAGTTAGAGTTCGAAGAGTCCAAGCAGTATGGTAAGGACGTCACGATGTATACTAGGGCTCAACTGGTTACAAAGGAGCTAGACGAGTACTACCGTATAATACTTAATAGTAATATAATAGCGCCGTTCATGCCTAACGTCCCACGCTCTTCTATACTGTCGTCGTTTGAAATAGAGTTAGAAAAGGGAGAACTGTATGATGCCGCCTATAGCGTTGATGCTACTTATAATGCAGTGTCAGTGTTTACCAAGCCAGGCCTAGTCCTTTTACTCTCAGTGTTGTTACAGTACCCTATTAATCATACATACTCTGGGTTACGAAAGAACGAAGAATGGACGTTCGTGAACTACTTATACAAGATGCGTAACCAGAACATCACGAGGAGATAAGGTCATAGCCTCCAATCTTTATATAAAACACATGCCCAAACTCTGCTTTCGGATACATTGATAGATATAGTTTCATCTGTTTATAGTTACGATGGCATCTCTTCCCTGTCTTCCAATCTATTAGAGTGGGTTTATCGCCCCTCCACCCTATAGCGTCTACTCTGCCTACTAACGTATCAGATCGTACATACACCTCAGTCTCGACTCTATCAAATAAAAGGAGATAGTTATCAACACACTCTATACCTGTGCTATCTCCGCAATCTATAGACTCCTGTATAGACATGTGTATATGGAGCCCATAGTCACCCTCTGGTGATGTATAGCATCTGCCGAGTTTGTTACTCACCGACATTATAATATGAAACCGTACAGTCTAGAATCAGGAACCATGGCAGCGTACGATTCTAATTACGAACTGTTCTCTCACAGGCACACGAGGTTACCGTCAGCGATGATGGAAAGAGCGTTAGTAGTACGTGCAGAGGATGGTGAATACAACACGTTCTTTACCATCAAGTCAGCGATAGAGTGGTTTATTATGGTGGCTTTTATGGCTGCTTCTCCAAGCTGTATCTACCATGAAATAGTAACGTCTAAAGAATATAACTTTTTTATGGACATCGAACATCCTCTAGTAGTAGGAGAGACAGATAGGTATAATAGTTTCAAGTATAACCTGCTTGAGATAAGAGACTTCTTGTATATTCAAGGCGCTACATGTGTGATGATATACACCAACCATAGGCCTAATAAGTTCTCTGCACATATATACACCCAAGGTCTGTTAGTAAACAACCAGAGAGCTAGAGCGTTAGTCAAGAAGATAATAAAGTCATACGGGTTAGCGCATCTGGTAGACGCTGGCGTGTATGTTAAGAACCATGGTATGAGACTACCGTACACGTCTAAGGTTTATCGTGGGATGTTAACTCCCATGGTGTTCAACAAAACACTGTCTGACTTCGAACTAACCCATAAGAGAGATGACTATGATGTTATAAACGGGTTTAGGATTAATCCGTATTTTGAAATAGATGTTGTTGTGGAGAACATAGCGCGCCCTATGATAACAGAAGTACCCGACTTTATATTACAGGAAGTAAATAGTATAGAAGGCGACTTTAAGTACAGAAGCACTGTTGGGAACATGTACGTGTTTAACTCGACTGGTGCTTGGTTTTGTCCTATACATAACAGAGAACACGAAGGAGACAACATGGCCATAATATGGGAACGAGAGACGTTAGAAAGACCAAGAGTGTTTTGTTTCCGTGATAACAAGGGTGATGGTCAGACTTGACGTTTTAATCCACACTGTACAGTATTGTATAAAACTGCTTTTAATGTACTAAAAACGTCGCATCGGGTTAACCGCTCACGCGTAAGGAAGACACTGTATGTTACGAACGTAGAGTATGTTATGTATGATACCGCATCTACACAACATCGGATGTTACTGCCGTAAGATCGCTAGCATACGCATCTACGTATATAACAAGACCACCGTATGAGTTACTGGGGTTGGGTGTATCTTCGTCGTTTTCAGAACCATAAGGTACGGTGCCTAAGATCTCAAGCATAAAAGGCATGGGTGTCTCTGAGTTGTAAGCGACGATATTGTACTTACTGGCTAGGTTCATGATGTAGGGGCATACTGTCTCAACAGCGTAAATGTTAAAAGTAGGGCATGTGTGGTTTTTCTTATGCATAGCGTTAGACACTATGTTCTCTAGGTCGTCCATATCCGATGATATAGTGTCTGCGCCTTTAGATCCTAGATCACAGTAAGTGTCACCAAACGTAACGATGTATAGGTGCGGTAGTACTGTTATCTTTTCTCTCAGTATGACACAGACGGCTATCCTACAACAACGCTGTTTAGCGTAGTTATCATCGTCTATGTCTATGGTCATGTCTTCCACAAACCCCTTAGCTGATCGTCGTATCTTAGAATGCTTAATAACGTATGGTAGGGAAGCATCCGTCTGTGGCACGGTTTCAGGTAACGTTATATAGGCACCACAGTCGCACTCTATCGTGCCTTCATATCTGGGTACGGTGACTCGCCTACCAAAATATAGCTGATTGCCATTTATCTGCTCCTCGTTAGTCAGAGGGAACATAGTGATAGTGGTTGTCTTATCGAGCTTAACTCGGTCTTCTTATGGCAGCACCAGACACGGACTTTTCTGGTCTTGATATAGACGCTTTACTTCAGGATGTTTACGGTGAGGAAACACGTAGAGTAGTCAGAGCAGAGTATTCACCTCCTGCTATGAGCGTGATTGGTAGGTTAAAGGTAATGAGTATCACTAACAATGGTAACGACGTTGTGACTGCTAAACAGTTTATGGATATGATGAAGAACATAGCGTCGTATATCGTCATACCCGAAGCACGCTTGCCAACGGATGACATGTCTGGTTTTGTGTTCATAACAAAAATGTGCGTACTGAGTAGGTTGGGTAAGTCCTGGTTTAAACAGTATGATCGTGTGGTAGAAGAAGCACAGAAGTTATTCCGTCTAATAGACGATAAACCGTACACGACGAACAGCGTCCATATAAACGACGTTAGAGACATGCTCTACAACATAGGTTATGATGGTAAGACTGTGATAGCTGCTATCATAAAGTTCGTACCAGACGAGACAGCAGTTTTCCAGTTACTGGATTATCTGAACCCAACAACTCTACCGAACATCACGTACGCTACTATACTAAAGACGTTCCCTGGACTAGAACCTCATAGAGAAATGTACCCTATATCTCTTTATAACCACGTGAGGTTCCCCAGAGCCGTGGCTCCTACATCATCAGACATAGAAAACCTCGTAACGGTAGGATATTATGTTTCCAGAAAGTACGATGGTTACCGTGCCTTAGCATGTTGTATGAACGACGGGCAGTGGTTTATGTTGTTCAGAGGAGGTGATATACTGAAGATGCCTACACAGTGGCCTATAGACCCTAGAGATACAGAGGGTTTTAAGCAGAAAACCAACCTAGTGTGGCAGGAGTTTACTGAACGACAAGGCGATATAGTCACTGTTTTAGACAGTGAGCTTGTAGCAGTAAACAAAGATGATGAGGTTCTACTTCCCAGTAACGTCCCTAAAGCTTATAAGGGCAACCGTGGAGTGTGGTTGTCATGTCTGATAATAGACGTCGTGATGATGGATGGTGAGATGAGACACGAGATGCCGTATGTAGAACGGTTGAGTGACATACCATACGAGATACACGATCTGAAGTCTGACTATTTTACTGTCGGTATATACGGTATATCCATGTTGTATACACAGCCTGGTATTGAAAACCTAAACGCCATAGTACATGTAGGAGATAAGCTAGGATGGGAAGGCCTGGTTTTAAGAGACATGACTGGTACTACTAAGGACTATCAACACACAGACAACCAAACGCTGTATACGCAGTGCATGTCGTTGATGAAGAGTATGTACAAACTACGGTATGTTGCTGACCATCACATGTTACTGTGGGGTTACACTAGATCGTCTTCTATTAAGAGCGGTATAGAGTCCGTATCTGTTGCTGTCAGGATAGACAATAAGAACTATATACACATTGGTAAAGTGTCGTCCATAAACAAACAACAGGCTAACGACATACTGAAGTACACCAAAGAGTCAGATGGTGAAGTGCACTACACTATGCGTTATAAGTCTGAGATGAGTGAGCATGGTATACCTGAGTTAGATGGGTATACTGTGTCTGTACCTGAAGCAAACAAGAACACGACGTTGGTAACGCCTATAATAGTGGACGTGCGTGTATCCTGTATAGATACTGTTGTGAACGACGAGAACAGACTGATATCTATTAACATGGAGAATCCCGTCTATCAAGGAGTGAGTGAATCTAGAGAGGTTTTAGACATACATAACATTGTAGAAGGTAGGACAGTCAAGGTAAGCTATGTTATTAGAGGGTAGTGTTATGCAGTGTGTTGGTTTTAAAACACATGCTACACGACACATACGCTATAAAACGTAATACTATGTTCGTATTTCATCAGAGTGTTGCAGAGAAGTCTACTAGCGCACCAGGATAGAACTTAAGAGCTATAGCGTTGGCTCGTTCGATGGTGAGGTCTCTGCTAGAGATAAGACTACTAAGCGCGTCAACCATGATTACCATGTTGGGTTTTTGTCCCATAGTCACGCACTTCTCCAACAGGACTATGTGTTGCTCTGCATCATGCACAACACTAGCGTTGACAGCATCCCTGAAGATACGGTTTAGTGGGTTAGTGTCATCGTCAGACAGCACATCCGTGTCCTGTGTGCTCATGCTCTCATCTTGTGTTTTCATGTGCTCATCTTGATATATACCATCCTGGACGTTATCGAACGAAAAGCCCATAGACGTCATCCTCGTAACACGTTGGACACTATAGACCGTATGTATTCATAATACTCTAGTAGTTAAACACTACGTTGCATCCAGGGTAATAAAGATGTACTGACTCTGTAGCCTCTGTATCGGATATTACACCTCTAGCTAGAAGTATCTTAAGGTCGTCTACTAAGGCTACTATGTTTGGCGTCTGACCAGGTTGTGCTGAAAATCCAACCTCGTTAAATATAATCCATGCTTTACTACGATCTTTTTCTTTTGTTGCTGCGTAATATGGTGATAGGTACTCTTCGTCGTATCTGATATTAAGTACCTCAACTGCACCAGTAGTTCGTCTGTAGGTGAAGTCGCTACGTATTTGTTTGTCCATGTTAGTGTGATGGGTTTTGTGGTTTCTCATATGTTTTACACGGCCTTTATCTCACGTCTAACACGTTCTAAGGACCGATTACTTGAAGTCTTCCGGGTGCAGCGCAAACACGTCACTATCACTGTCGCAATCACTACCATCGCAAGCATCATCGTTATTACAATAGTGATCTTCAGGTGGATAGTTTGCAGCATTATTCCGTACTATAGGTACTTGATATGCTGCGCCTGCTGGGTTATTGTTGTTCAGAACAACAGGCTCGTCTTGAACAACAGGCTCGTCTTGTTCACCCACTGGCGGTCCTAACCCAAAAGCATCCAAGTTGGCGTTGTCGAGTACAATGTCAAGGTTGTTAGGTACAAAGCGCGCCATGGTGAGGTTAGGCCCTACTAGTACACGCTAGTCGTTTTACGCTAAGAAGTCTACAACCGCGTTGAATATGTTACATAGAACCGCAGATACTGTGGTTGCATCGTCATCCTCTGTGTTCTTGTGTCTATAGTACTCCTGTGTGATCGTGCCACGCTCTCCTTCGTAGTCTACACTCAACAAGGATTCACCGGTAGGGTATAGTATCATGAGGCTCTGTTCTGTCTCGTACATCGTTCTTAGTGTCTAGCGCTGTAGGGTATGGTGCGTCTCTTTCGTGTTGCGCCCATATAGCCGGTCTGGTTCAGTTTATGCGCTTTATCGTCTATATCCTATGCGTTTGTTTTAGTCTACTCCACTGTATCGTCTTTATCTCACGCGTTTGTTTTAGTCTACTCTACTCTACCCGACTCTACTCTACTCTATTCTACTCTAGGGTTTACCTACTTGGAGAAGCATACCCGAGCTGATACCAGCAAGAAGACCAGCAACAAACCCACCAGCACCACCGCCAGTGTTGGGTGTACTATCGTCTTCTTCAGACTCTGAGTCGGATGGTTCGTCTACTTCTATTTTCTTCGCTACACCACGTTCTTCATCGTCTACTGTGATAAGACCGTCGATGAGCATGATGCCTGAGTCTGTCAGTGTTATCTTACCACATACCTCGCTGGTTTCTCCTGGGTTGAGAGTGAACGTAAACTCAGGGCCGACTATGTCAGGATACAGCAGGTTCTCCTGAGAGTCCGTATAAGCACTAGGTTGGTCTAGCTCGTCGATGTACCCTTCGATGGTTATGGGTTCTTCGAGGTTAACGGCTGTAGCGGTAACACAGACGTCTATGATGTCGCCTATGTCGTATGGTCCATCGCTAACCGTGAGTGTGATGTCAAAACCAAGGCCTGTGTTTCCAAGCTCCTCGATGATGGTTTCTGTGACGATACGTGGCAGCTCGTAACGAACGGACACCTTCATGTCTTGTGCGAGGTCTGTTTCTATGGTGCCTTCAAACAGGATGTGACCGAGAAGCTGATCAACGATATCGATGGTTTTGGTGCATGTAAGAACACACTGACCCTGAGGGAGTATAGGGTCGCAGATAACCTCCTCGTCCTCAACATCCATGATCATGTAGTATGGTATGGTGCTTATGTTCTCGGCTGTGAGTACGAGCGTGACGCTGTTGATGGTGTATGACTCTGATGTCACGGTGTCGTCGATGATGAAGGCCTTGGTCACAGTGTACTCACCTTGAGGCTCTGGTGGTGTCTCGACGGGTACGATGGCGTCTGTGGTGATAATCTGCTCTTGGAAGTCATCAGAGTCTATCACGATAGAGAAGATCTTAGGGAGACCAACGTCGCTCTCGGTGATACGGTATGTGCCGCTGATGCTGATGCTTTGACCAGCCTCGACCTTAGCTATGGGTCCTATCTGTGGTGGGTTAGCCAGAGGGTTCTGAAGCACGAGGTTATGCACACAACCAGAGTCCACCGTAATAGACGCCTCAACCGTAATGATATCACCAGGGTTTGTGACGCTGTTCTCGTCAACATCCTCTATGTCCGTAGATACAGAGAAGTCGATAGTAACCACAGGAGGCTGTGACACGATGTAGGGGAAGAACACAGGACCCATCGATATCTGGTCTGAGATGACGTTGACTTCGATCTGACCATCCACAGTAGGGAGTATAGGGACGGTGACTGTAGTAGACTGACCAGCCAGAAGAAACGGCTTAACCTGTGTCACCGGCGAGGGCATGTTCGTGCTGTGCGATACGTCTATGGTCACGTTCGTGATAGACGCGTTACTCTTGTTTACGATGCAGACCTTTACGTCGTTCTGGACGTTAGCCGATAGACGGGCTGTCAGGATGTCACAGTCATCAACGGTATCAAAGACACTCAGAGGGATATTGTTGATCGTAGGCTCCTTAAGCAGAAGCTGGTAGTTTGCCACCTTGAGCTCGTAATCCTCTGTCGTGCTAGCAACCTCATAGCACTCTGTTGTGGTGGCTAGTGTGATGCACATAGCGTCCACATGGGCTTGAGTGATGGTAAGAGGGATGATGTAGTCCTTGTACTCACGGGGTTTGATGGTAGGAGCCGTGCCTGATAGAGCCAGAACACCGTTGATAGTAGAGCTTATGGTGAACAGTGTGAGCTTACGCACGCCGTTGTTGTACACGCGCACTAGGATCTCAAGCGTCTCACCCAGACCATACAGACCATCGATGTTGAAGTCGTTGTGGTTCTGGACACTGTATGTTACGTCCAGAGAGGCCATGCCTGTGGGTTGTATCTCCGTGGTGTTGGTGCTGGTTAGAGGGCCGTACACCGTGCCTGTGGCTTCATCCGTAACAACGAGAGTAGCAGATCGTACTAGAGTACCCGCAGTCACAGACGAAACCGTATCAACCAGAGTGACACTCTGACCAGGCATGACGTTCTGTACCTGTTGTGCACCACCACCATGAACAGAGACGATGAGTATGGTAACAGGGACGTTAGACTGAGACACAGCCGTGAACGTAACAGAGACCGTATCACCCGTGGATGGCAGAGTGTCATAGTCGACGTCGTTAACGAGAGCAAACTGGTTGCTGATAGCACCCTGGACGATAGGGGCATCAGGGGTCTCAGGGATACAGATGGACAGAGACGCAACCTCCTCACTCGTGTTGTCTGAGGTGACATAGGCTTCGATGGTGAACATACCAGCGATACCAGGCATGGTGTCTGTGAGCTCGTTAGCTTCTACCGTCTGTGTGATCAAGACAGTATGTGTCTCACCAGCAGGGATGTCTGGGATGGCGGGCGCTAGTATGAACGACCCTATGCCTGTCTTGAGGTCTAGGTCTACACCCGTGGCTGTGGTTGAGCCTGTGTTCTCGATGTCGATGGCCATGTTGATATCCGTGCCTACAAAGATGGGTTCGGTGTGAGTAGACACTATGGTGATAGAGACAGACAGAGCGTTAGAGTCATCTAGAGGTATGTTAAGAACCTCAGACAACACAACAACAGGAGCGTTAGACTCTGTAGTCACACGCACCTCAACGCTTGTACCGAGATACTGCTGATCAAGACGCAGGATTATGGGGATGCTGGACGTTGCGCCTGTTATGATCATGACGTTATCGAGGGTCTTCGTGAGGTCAACATCGAGTACGTTGTCAACAAACGCTTGGATTAGTATACTCGTGGTCGATACAGTGACGTTGCCTTCGTTGGTCAGAGCGACGATACCCTCGATGACCATGTTGTCTTCGTAGTAGTTTAGCACCAGAGTACCTCCAAGGTCAAACACCTGTGTGAGCTGGACACTGAGAGTAAGCTCGAGGTAAGGGTCCATGGAACCAGACACGCTGATACGTATGGTGCGATAGGCAACACCAGCATCGACCTCGGTATTAGTAGCCTGTATGTCAAACTGGTCACCCGTGAGCGTCAGTGTGGTGCCTGATATCACGCCTGACTTCTGGGCTACTGTGTTGTCTGGGTCTATGAAGTACGTGACCGTGACCTCCTGTCCGTTGTATAGGGTGTTGGGAACAAGCGTGATGTCGACAACATGGTTGAGTGACGGGTCAACAAAACCGTGCGTGTAGTTTATGTCGTCTATGGTAGGAACAGACGTAGCGTTAACAAACACCTCACGAGAGTCAAACACGTCATCGACCACATACGGAGGAAGCGGGTCGCACAGGAACACGGTGATAGCACCAGAAGACACCACAGGGACAGACGTGGTCACAACGAAGATCTCGATGTTGCGTCCGTTGCCAACACTAGAGGCTGGTAGGGTGCTCAGGTCGTACGTGACGCTCATGTCGATGTCGTCATAGAGCACGCTGTACATGTTACCCGCGTAGGTTTCAGTAGGGAAAGGCACACCCTGGCTGTTCTCAAGAGGAACGTCCTGTTCTACACCGTTGTTGTCGAGATAGTAGATACGCTCGATGACGGCTGGTGAGTTTATAAACCCATCAGTGTCTTCAGGATCGAAGATAGAAACACGGCTGAGTGTGTAGTCCACCGTAACAGGCGTAGTCTCGTTGTAGCAACCGTCATTATCAGGCTCTGTAGCAAGCGCACTACTGACACGCACAGTAACGATATCAAGAGACTCACGGAGAGTCGTCATGGTGCCTGTGTTACCGATGTTGCTAGAGACGCTAGAGTCTGTAACCGTGTAGATGACAGGGACACTGATGTTGCGTAGGCTGATGTCCTCCTCGGTGATGACGTGCTCTAGTGTAACCTCGACACACGTAGGGATCTGTGGTTCGTTGAGCGTCACCTCGACACCGTTTTGTTCGTCATCAAGAGCATGGATAAGGAGCGTCTCATATGGGTTAGACCCAGAGCCTGTCAGGATAACGATGAACTTAACCTTGAACGTCACGATGTCGCCTTCTCTGGGGATAGAGTGGCTAGAGAGCAGCACGGTGTTGATACTCACCAGAGAGATGTTAGACGTAAGAGTCTGATCAAACAGCACGGTGTAGCTACCCTGAACGGAGACGTCGACAGCTTGTTGGTATACATCCTGTATGATCTTAGGGTTGTACTGTGACGATACATCAGAGTGGTTGTGTAGAGTAACCATGTTCTGTGGGGAGGAGTTGAGAGGGGCATACAACAAGCGCATGCCTGTGTACCTGAACGTGAACGACTTATGGTCATCGATGGACGTTGGGCCTGATGACGCGTATGGTACGTCAACATAGGGGACTGCTCCTCTGGAGTTGTTCCTGCTGAAGGGTGGGACTGCAAGAAAAGAGTCCATCTCAGGAGCACGGGTTGAAGCAAGAATCGGCAACGTATCACCGAAGTCGTTAGCTTCGAAAGCAACAGCAGCACCGCTATCACCACCAGGCAGGATGAACTCTCTTTGGAACGTTGAGATGAGCTGAGACGGAGCAGTATGGTACTCTATCTCACCTGTGATGTTGAACATAGCGAGCGTGATGTTCGTGTTGTTATCGAAGCCTTGTCTCCAAAACGGGTTAGACGCGTTGTTATCAGTGGCAAACATGTTGATGGGCATGTGCACGGTACTACCGCTAGAAGGGAAATAGGACGAACTCGAACCTGGTAGATCAGCGACGTTACCGTTAGCTTCAAGCCAGTAGTGGGGTTCGGACACACCAGCGGACGCATACTGTGCAGAGATACGTCTACCGTTAAGATACGGGAAGATCGTGTAACGTACGTAGTCTGGGTTGTTACCAGCGACTTGCACGTCTTCTGCTTCTATGGATATACCGAAGTCAAACCACAGACCGTAGCCTACATCGTTGTCATTGGGGTCACCATCGTGTGAACTATAGGAGCTGTTTGTGTGCTTGTCTTCTGTGTCATATGGGTCATAAACCTTTTGATCAGGTAGGGTGTTGTCTTCACCAGGACGGTCTCGTTGCGAGCTAGCATCGATGAGAACCGACATGTTATACTAGGCGTTATAAGCGTGTTTCATAAGTGACGTTATCACTTCTCACTGAGCGCAACATGCTATGTTGTTATTACGCAGCGCTTACATGCTGTCCGGACTACAGATGTAACAACTGTTGTTGTAAGGGTTATTGTATAGAGTTATGTCACCCCACGCTAGATAACGAGTACAGTAACAAGGTTGCATACTCGTCACCATATGTTGCTAGGTTTGGTAAGATCGTAAACGTCTATGATGGAGACACTGTCACGTTCTGTTTTATATCTAACAAGGCTACCTACTCTACACCGAACTCTATAGATGACAGCGGTACAGCAAGGATTAAGATAAGACTAGCACGTATCGATACGCCTGAGATGAAGGATAACCCAGAAGAAGCTACACGTGCTAGAGACTATCTAGCTGAGTTATTGGGAGGAGGCTTTGAAACAGTCACAGTGGATATACCCAACCGTAAAGGTAAGAAGCCTATATCACAAGAAGCATACGTAACGCCTGTGCACGAAAACACGTATGACAACGAGTTAATACGTCAAGCTATGGAAGCCGCATCGGCATCAACACCACACGTCCCATCGTTTGATGTCGTTACTAATAAGAAAAAGCGTAAGTCGACAACACGTACTAAGACTATAGAGAAGTTTATAGGTGGTGATATCGTGATGGTGGATGATCTAAAGGCAGGAAAGTATGTCAATCGTGTTGTAGCGGAGATATATACAAGCGACGGACGTAACGTGTCTGACCTGATGTTGGAGTCTGGGCTAGCACATCCATATAATGGTGGCACTAAGAACGCCGAGTTGCCTGCTGGTTTCGCGTAAATATGGCATAACGTTTTAAAAAGACACTCTATACTCTATGATACTCCACGCTAATCTACGCTACTCTACTCTGTCTGTTCTATCGTAATAGCCCATGCTGTTCTACTCTGATGTGCATTAAAACACACTAGTTGTACTTTTCGTACATGGACTCGTAAAGATCGGTCTCAAAGAGTACTAGCTCCTCGTCGATGGCGATGTAATCGTCTTCTATCACAGGTGCGGGATGGTCCATGGATAGGTCTTGTGTGAGATCGAAGAGGTCCGAAGTGGCTGTTAGGAAGTACTCTTTGTTGACACGCTGTTTGCGTACAGGCTTACCATCGCTAGTGACAATCTTGATGTTACTACAAGAGCATAAGTCAACCACGAAAAACAACTCAGGGATAAAGGTTTTGTAGGTGAAGTGCTCATACTTTACTTGGGGCTTGTTGTCTAGCATAGTCCATACCGTTCTCTTGATGTAGCGGTCTGCGCCGTCTTCGACTGTGGCCATGTAAGTGATGACATAATCATACACATCGCCGTTGGCTAGAGTGCGCGTGGTGTGGACGCTGAAGAACGTCGCGTCTGACACTGAACCGTTGCCGTTGCACGCTTGGTCGTAGGTTATGTTAAGCGCTGTACACAGAGCGATGCGCCTGCGGAGTATGTCCGTGTAGACGACCCTGAGCTCTTTCTCTATCTCAGGTACGAACGTTTTGTATACCGCATTTGTACAGGCGTAATTGAAAGCATGGTAAGAAACAGATGGATTCGGCTTACTATCCTCGTGCTTGAGAGGATTGAGTGTGTCGCTGAAGAACTCGTCATAGTAGGAGTTGTTGCTGACGCTGACGCTGTCGTTGGTGTTTGTTTGCGTGTTGTTGGTCGAGTCCATTGTGCGTGTAAGTGACGTGAGGATTGTCGCCCTCTAGCCACTAGTCCTCACTTATACTATATATAATACAGAGGTTATAGCTTATGTTTTAAAACTACTCTACTCTACGCTATCTACGATATCACTCTCTACTCTACTCTCTCACTCTTTACTGCTTATTAATATACTCTACTCACCACTATACTCTGGCATACTCTGACATACTCTACTCTACTCCACTCCACACTCTACTCTACATCATACGAGACACTCCAAAACCCTCTCTGATATGAGCTTCACCCAAAGCCTTAAGATCCTCGTCGGCATCACCGTACGGAAAACCGTATGTACCTGGAGCGAGATATACCATGTTGTCGATGATAGTGTTTTCTATAGGAAACAATATATTACGCCTGTTAGAGAACATCATGATGGTTTCGTCTAGCTCTTCTATTGGCGTGTCATGGTGCTGAACAAAGCTTTCGATGCTATAAAGAGAAGGTACCTCAAGACACAGATTTACTGTTCTATTAAAATTGGTAACTTCGATTCTAGGAGTAGCATAATGAAACATAGTAGTCCTGGTCGTGTCTTCTTTACAGTGTTTGTAGCCTACGAACTTCCATCCATAAGGACTCGAGATGAAGTAAACACTGCGCCATGTACTTTTCTTATCTACGTACAGATCGATCTCTATGATCTTCTTCTCCTCGGCATCAGCTACGTCAAAAAAGTTGTCCTCTAGGACAAGTCGGCTAAGCATACCATAGCCGCCTTCGTAACAATATTCTTCTTGTATACTATGCTTTCTACCTATTCTGCAAACCATCCCATATCTACCCAAAACGTCAGTAGTTATAGCATTTACTATCATAGAGTCACCTACTCTATCACAAGCCCAGAGGTCTGTATAAGATGACTGTTCTGAATCACGTGCTCGAGACGACAAACTTACGTCGTTTACCGATCTGATGATTATGGGTTCTACATCGTTTGTTGGGACGGATTCTTCTACCAGTGGCTCTTTACCGTGAGAGGACATACTTTGGCTTGTTGTGGTTGACGCGTGTGACTGAGACTAGGCTCGGGTTGTCTTACGTAGGATATCATATTCAGTATACGTCATAACGTACTATATAGTATAGTCGTGTAGGTGTGTAGTGCGTGTGGGGTGTGTGGTGTGTGTACTCGCGTGTATACACCATGTCGTTTTAACACTCTATACCACTCACACTAAACTCCCCACTCTAACTCTTTAGTCTCTGTTAGAGATCACCACACACTCAGGAACATCTCTAGTGATATCATCACAGAACTCTTTCATGTTTTGTCGTTGCTCGTTACTTCCATCTAGACCACGCAGACGTTCTATGACTTCATCGACATCAGAATACTCCTTCTTAAACCAACGCACCTTGGTGGAACAGTGACAACACTCCTGTATACAACTCATGAAATGTATAATATTTGTATGTCTGGTGTCTCGACCCGGTATAAGGTGAATGGGACGATTGTAAAACCTGATAATATTCTCAAGAGATACAAGTACGTTGCTTGGTGCTCTCGATGTAAGGTTTAACATGTCATCATGTTTCACCATCAGCATATATTTAAGAGCGCATTGTATTTCGTAGTTGTCTTCAGAGTGACCGACATCGTATACTTCTGTGTACTGTCTAATCCAACTTCTACTATAGTCTATCATATCCACATTACAGAGACGGCCTTTCCTCATAATACTTGGCATACTTATATCAAACACATCGATCCAGTGATTAAAATCACACGCAAATGGCAGCATAGGAGGATGGTCTATCACACCAAGCTGATACGCAGACCATACTTTGTACACGAAGCTCTCCCATGAGATGTCATACATGTCACACTCTTCTGATCTGACAACCTTAGACGAGTGATACATCTTCGATAAGACTGAAGTCACGGCAATCGGATTGCCTCTACGTGCAAACACTCCTTCTGTTTCACCCAAACAGTTAACAACAGACACGCTCTTGTAAGAGTATTGAGGATCTTTAAGGTCTTTAGGGTTATCCTTCTTGGCTGTGGTAAACCTGACATTTGGGAACATGTCTGTGTCATACTGCGTGAACGTCTCTCCTGGGTTGCCCTTATAGTATAGGAGATTCATGGTATTACAGCACTTTATGTCTTCAACGACCTTATGCGTGAAGTCGTTTAATATAACTAGATACGCAGGCGAAGACGTTAGGTACTGTTGTATAGGGCGCATTACTTCTGTGAGGTGATCGACGTACTCTGAGACTACTCCGTTGTCAAGCAGTCCGACAGATACAGCGTATCTCATAGCCTTGAGGTCTTTTGGCGAGAGGTACTTGAACACACCAAACAGCACGTCATGACCCATAGAGAAGAGAGGGTTAGCTACTTCGAAAACATAATCTCCCACACCATGCTCCACTAGATACTCTAGCATAGAGTCTTTGTTCTTACTGACTGTGTCGACAGCAAGTGTATGCATGTCAACATACCCAGGCGCACTGTATATAGCACGTACTCGATCCAACGCCTCATCACGTTGAGTGACAGCATCGTCTACCATCTCCTTGTAGACTCCCAGACGTATCTTCATGGCCTTCATCTGGCGCTTGAGTAGCTCATAGTCTGCTTGCGTTACAGCGTCCATCTCGACAGGTTACCCCTATACGTCACCTCCGTTCACTTATGTTTATAATACACTAACTAGTATATAGTATACGATCGCGTATTACGTTTTAACACAACATACTCACCCGCTGTGTTCTTCTGAGATCTCATAGACGCCACCGTCCCTAGAGAGATAACCTGATTGAGCGGCTCTCATAGCTAGTTCGTCGTAGTCACCTATGTCACTAGTAGCCTCACTCTGTTCTTCATCGCTGTGTTCATCATCACGGTTGTCAGCGACGATGACGTCATATAGATCAGACGCGATCTTCTCTTTGATACCGCTATCTTCCATAGACTTGATGATAGCGTACTTTAACGTGTTGGTGATTTCATCGTTTACGTAGTAGTCGTTCAGAGCAGACGATACCGCATCGTAGATAGTTTTCTTTTCTACGTTCGTCATGTCTACTTTCTTAGGCGTGTTGTCCATAGCTACAATTGAAGGGCGTTGGCTCTTACTAAGGGTATACGTTCACATTATAAAGTAGAAGCGAACTATCTTATAGCTTTTTCTGTAACATGGCTGACTTCTTTAAGGATCTTTTTGAACGTATAGTATCTACTAATACTGTACGTTACTGTCTGATATGCGACGACGACACACTGTACATCAATATATCTCAAACTAGAGATCGTTCTTGCTTAGCTCTATCTCTAACACCAGAGAGGAACAAGCAGTATATCACGCGACATATACCAGATCTAAGCGGTAACGTTCTAACCCAACTTGTTTTAATGTACAAGGAGAACGAAGAACAGTACGCTTAGTACACTGCTGATATCGAACCATTTACTTGCGACAACACCCACTCTTTACTTACATTATTTACATCACCGTTCTGTATGGCTACATAGTTACCGTTCGTGTCTTGATAGAACGAGACCAGATCACCTACATCAGCGCCTATAGAACGTGCGACTTCTAACACTCTACCCTTTGTCTTAGTCTTTATCTTCTGTGTTTTGCAGACTTCCTGTATACTAAAATCTCCACTGTTTAACCTCTGTTCTATAGAGGCCTTTACTTCATCTACACGAGCCTTTAGTACATACTCATCGTTCTCATGAAGTATGATATCAGCAACCGCCTTCTGCGCGTTCTTAGCCATTTCTAGTCTGTCTCCACGCTTAGCAGACACGCCCTTATACACTATAGTCTCATCTTCTAACAGGATCATGTAGCACTTCTTCTTGATGAAACTAGCCGACTTAGCAACAAAATCCAACGTAGCCTCAAAGTCACCCATGTAAGTCTCGTTGATGAAATCACCAAACCGTTCAGCGAACTCAGCAAACTGCTCCTCTTGTACATTAAAGAGCGTGGTTATATAGCATGAGTCCGTGTCACCATACACGTTTATAGCACGGTGAGTATGAAGAGACTTAGACAAGTGTCTTAACCTCTCTTGACCTGACATAGTGACAGCAACAGCCTGATTAGGTGCAGTCAACCCCAACGCACCGTATATACTGTTCACCATTATCTTATAACCCTGCTGTTTATCGTCTGCTTTCTTATGCTCCTTCTTTAGGCTTTCGACACGTGTAGGATCAGTCTCGTTCTTTAGGTCCTTCTTTACTCTCTTCATCACGTCCTTGTATACCTGCCTCTCTGATAGTAGACGTTTACACGCGTCAGCTAGAGGGTCTATGAACATAGGATGCGTGTAGATATAGTCCACGTTAAAGTATTCCATAGACACACTCTGCAGCACCATGTATCTGTCATACGTGTACAGTTCGAAGACACCCTCCTCATTACGTTTATACAGAGCCCAGCCATCATCAAAGCCCCTAAAAGCGTACTCTATATGCTCTCCTCTGTCTGGTATCTTACTCGGATCAAAGCCCCACAAGTGTTCTGGTTCACCTTCCTGTGGGACATAAGCAGTCTTGTATATATCGTCGCCTTCACTGCTCGGTATAGAGGAGTACGCTAGAGCTTCTTCAGCACTCACAGTCACTGTCTTATTCATGGTCACGCCACAACCAGCCACACGTATTGGATTGAACGATATATACGTGGATCTATCTACACCGTTACGATTTCCTGCTATATGGAGCATACCCAAGTTACTGGGATTTAAGGGCAGCGTGTTACGCATAGACGCTTCAGTCAGCTTAATAGACTTACGAGACTTATTACGACACTCTATCTTGTTAAGATGTTCATCGCCGAACTTCTCTATGTACATGTCACGTAGAAATACAGGTAGGATACTAAACCCACCTATGTTGTTGTTTATTATACATGACGGGTAGAGCGCCGTGTAGTCATAACAGATCACTTGCTTCACACTCACTGTGGTTCTGATAGGATCTAACACCATACCACCAACGTAAGCAGACTTGACTATAGGAGATTCCGTCTGTATTATGTTCTGCTTCTGGTATAGTGGACCGACCAGTGCTTTGACTAACCACGTGACACCACGACGAAAGGCTTCTAGTGCGTTCAGTCCTACGATATCACAGATAACGAAGCCCTGTTCTATGATGTTCTTCTTACTGACGATCTCCAGCATTATCTCTGTGTCGTGCATACAGTAGTCGTACGTTCTGCGCATGATGGACTTAGCTTTCTCTTTGTCGATGATGAACTGTAGCCGTCTGTTAGGGTACTTGACGCTTGGTTTTCTACCGTTAGGTGACAGAGTCAGAGCGTTGGTCTCACAGTAGTCTTCAGTCGTCTCGTACCTGTGCCAGTATCTCAGCGCTACAACAGCCTCACTGATCTCGGTATAAGACACAGAGTGCTTGTCAGCTATACCACAAGACTTAGCAACCCGACTCAGTGAGTAACCTTTCTGCTGCTCTATCTTGTATATATTAGAGTAGAGTATCATGAGGTCACACCAGTGCATACCTTCTACACTGTGAGCCAAGTGCATGTCGTAGAGACCTTTCATCCGGTTAGATCTTACAATACCAAACTGCTTTAAGTAGTCTCCTGTAGTACTCATAGGATCAGGCAGTAAGCTACCATGCATACAAGCATCATACATACGGCATAGCATGATGTTATCGTAGCCAATACCGTTCCATGCGAACACGAAGTCAGGGTCGAATATCTTAACCACCATTGCGAAATCGTCTAAAAAGTCATGCTGATGATAACCAGTCTTAACGTACAGAACACCGTCACTGCCCATGTGGGTATCTAACTCATCGAACCTAGAGTCTGTTGGCTCATCAACACGTCTCTCCTCAGCGATCTCATGATCCATCGTTACCATAACCTTAAGACCATCACACATGATAGACGCCATGACAATAGAGTCCTCCGTGTTAGTAGGGTCGGTGACAACGACATACTGGAATATAGCCTCAAGATCATAATACAAGTACAGTGGTTCTATCTCAACCTCTATAGCCGCGTCTTCTGTCTCATCACCATCAGCCATGTCTTCTGCTTTACTCTCATACTTGGCTATATTTTCTAGAGTACATTCGTACGTTAGACGACCCATCTTATCTCGTCCTATCTCTTTAAGTCTGTTAAAACTATGCATGCCTAATATACCCCAGCCTTGGTTAAGTGCATACTTGTCTTCCCATGGCACCGGCTCCTTATCACCAAACGAAGCTAGCTCTATGTCTGCACATACCCTCTCTAGGTGCTTCGCTCTGCCCTTTAGAGACGCTATAGTGTTAGCTGTTATAGTCACAGAAAGAAAGCATGGACGTGCTGGAGCATCTGGAGTAGACACTCCTCTCTCGTCATAAAGCTCAGCAGCTGATAGACCGCCGTTGTAGAACGAATAGGACAGGCCGACCTCGTAACCATGGCTTAGACGTTGTTGTAAGTGCTCTACGTATCGCTTGAACTTAGGGTGCGTGTACGGTATAGGATGGTGTTTAATCCGTCTCACGGTTCTATCACGCCTCCATTGATCTATCTTGACGTTAGTTTCGTAGTTTTCAGGCTTATTACAAAACAGCCGGTACTCGTTAACATCCATAAGAAGGTGAGGGTCTGGTCCATTATCTTCATCTATATTCTTCATCACTAGAAACCGTTGCTGGTATGCATCGTCAGTCTCTGTCTCTATGACCACTTTACCGTCTACTGTTCTAACGTACGTCAGGAGGACATTACCTCTAAAAGCCCTGTCTATCACGTAGCCATCTAGAGAGGATTTAGCTTCCACAAAGACAGGCTCATCGTTGTCTTCTACATCAACATCGTGTCCATACACGTCGTCTAACAAACAGTCTACATCAACCTGTGGATCCATAGTAATACGTGCGCTTGCTTCTGTAACAGAGTTGGCACCTATACCGTTTTTAGATTCAGTATGTACATAGACTTAACTCGTTACTCTTCTACAGCGCCTTTACCTTTGTTTTTCTTTGTTGCTTGTTGGTCGGTTGATGATATCGGTATGATGTTAAACCTTGTAGACGCTACGGGTGTATCAGGTATAGCGGGTGTAACGGGGTTTACAGAAACAACAGGTACTGTACGATCGGTCTCTGTTGGTTCAGCCGGACCTGCTGGCATATCACCACTACCATCGAATACTCTAGACGTGGTAGCTACCTTAGAAGCACCCTTTCCCTTACCTCCTTTATAGACCTTAGGTGGTTTACGCGTCTGTTGTTTATCAGCGTCTTCTTGGAGCGTGTTAGGTTTACTGCCCTTATATACCTTAGGTGGTTTACGCTGTGGTTTACCCACCTTAGGTCCTTTAGGGTTCTTAGGGTTGTTAGGGTTCTTAGTACTCTTAGCGCCTTTAGGTCCTTTATTACCTTTGGGGTTCTTAACACCCTTATTACTCTTAGCGCCCTTAGCGCCCTTAGCAGGCTTAGTACTCTTAGTGCCCTTATTACCCTTAGAGCCTTTAGGGGCCTTAGAGCCTTTACCGCTCTTAGGTCCTTTGTTACCCCTTTTCTTACTCTTACTTCCTTTCTTGTTGTTACGTCTCATCCTCTTTAAAACAAACACATCGATCAAAAACGGAGGCATGTCCCTTAGATCACGTTCGAGTACCCTAGTGCCCATGGAGATGGATGCGAATATATCACCTGGTATAAAAGACCTGGTTACTGCAAGACCCATTATAATCTCTACAGGACTAGGCGTGAAAATAGCCTCAGTCATACTGGTAACCGACGTGCCTGTTCTTACGTACGAACTCATGAGGTAGTCGTGCTTAGACATGTTGATGGCGTTGCTGTTTATAATCATGAGACGCTCTACTGGATAATCCTCGAAGTAGTACATAATCTGCATGACGAGCTTGTGTTGTAGCATACGAGTCACGAGGTTGAAGTGTACAATAGCACCCATGTACATAGGGTTATACGTGCGTGGGTCTATAAGCATCGCTATATCAGACGCCATGAACATAAGCATGTCGTTGCCTGTTCTGAACCTTATCTCAACATACGCAGGCGCGTCTTCGCTCTCCACATCAGCATAGTACAGACTCGCCTTTTTCGTAACGACTGTAAAACCATCAGCATACTCTACTATCTCAGTCGGTCGCAGCGCCTCTAACACGTAGTACTTATCTACACCATACATGTCTAGAATACTATCCAGGAAAGAAGCCCGCACATAGCCATCACCAACATCATCCATCTTAAAAACAAACTTATGTAGATCTGCTCTGTATAGGACATAGTCTTCGTACGATATGTCCCTAGAGGACGAGAGTGGCATCTTAGTAGTCTTCTCTTTGATAGACGCGACTATGGTTCTGTACGCGTCTTTTTGATGCAATATACTGTATATCACAGGTAGTTCCTTTTCTAGATCTATGTTATACCTGTGTATACTATCTCCTTTGATCTTGGGTTTGTCGAGCATGACGTCATCCTCCACAACAGTAAAAATGTTACGGTAGTATAGCTCTTTCCGACCACCTATTATACGCATGATCTCGTTTACGTTTAGTGGCTTCTCGTAGGTTACATGTCTTAGATCTACAGAACCGACACCAAACTCTACTAACGTAGACACTGTCCTTGTTAGTAAGCAACGTATGACGAAATCGTTCTTGATGAAGTCGCTAAACTTGGTGTAATCTATGTCTATCTCTGACCCATGTGGTACGTTATTCTGCTGTATAAGAGCAGCACTGGGATCCTTTTGTAGGTCTAGTACTTTCTGTGCACTGTTTGCTATGGTTGAAGTACGAGACAAACCATGGGTGATATTATCTTTAGTATCTACTGTCACCTCGTTCAGTAGATATACACCCGTCTTTAATATGGGACTGGGATACCTGAGTCTATTGTCCATGTTACGTGAGTATAGTATATACGACTCGCATAACTTTAGTTTGTATGACAACCGAAGACGAATTCAATCGCTTATTTAGCGACGGGTACGTTAACCAGAAACTACACGACGAAATAGTGTCTGCCTATGAAGAGCACAGAGAGATATGGCTACGTCATGGTATAGACATTGAAGCGTTTAAACTCTGGTATACGCCTACGTCGTTAGAGAGGCACCACACAGAAGACGAGGTGATAAGCCCAGATAACCCTTTTACTGAGCTACAGGATGTGATCATGCGTCCTATGGCTATGTTGGCTTCTAGACGTCAGACTAGGCTCATAGACGACATCATACGTGAGATAGTCAAAGAGATCCAGAACAGAGCCTACTTGTATGAGATGTCTGACGCTTACGGAGTCACTACGAAGTACGCCGTTTACTACGAGAACGTGCGTATAATGCCCAACAAAACACGGCCTGAAGACGCAGTGAAAAACCTAGAGAGTTACTACGTCAGAATAATGGGCACTGTCATGTTGGGTCAGGTCACGTATGAGGACAGTGACGTGACTATACAACGCATGTCTATAACGGAGGGCGCGGTATCTATAATCCCGTTCAGATCAAACGACATCCGTGTCCCCATGACTATACACGTACTCCCTATCCCTGTCGACAGCCGCTACGCTTTTACCACGTTCATGCCCTATCCTGAGGACGTGCCGTTTGGAGCCATGCTTATAAACTCTGATCCAGACCGATCCAATAACGATCCCAATACAGCTATAGGTCTGGGTTTTAGAACCACAAGGTCGAGACAGATGATATCGCCCCAGGAGAGTATCCAATATAAAGTCAAGCAAACCGTCTACACCTACGTGACTAAACGAGCGTATTCCTCCATATCCATAGACTCGTCTAACGTCGGTAAGTCCACCACCAAGCCCATCGTCCCTATAGTAAACACTGGTAGTGGTTCTAAGAAACCAAGGATATCTAAGCTTCCTTGGGAGTCGTACGAGCCTTCTATGTACGTGCGTGTGCTAACCCGTATATTAGACGGTAAGATCCCAGACACGCCTCTTCGCGTTAACATCTTCTTGTTTATCTACTACATGCAGCAACGGATAGGTATTCAGAGTCCAGACCCTAAGACTGCACTGACGTCTATAAACGAAGACATCAAAGAGCAGGTTCTTGCTTTTGGTGGTATCAACAAGGAGATCTACGACAGTAACATCACTAACATATTCGCAGAAGCTAACACCCAGTTCAGGTCAGCTAACACTTTCCCGTCGTTTTTAGAGCAGACCTACGGTAACAAGGAGTACATGAGCGAGACGGTATTTGGTTATATAGCCGACTACTATACTCTAGGTAACCGTATGAACGACATAGAACTATACTACCTTATGATGGAGCGTATCTACGATAGTATGTTTGAGTCTCCTACACTGAACAACAACGACCAACGCTACGAAATAAAGTACCACATGATAGTAGCTATGATAGTGACGCACATACGCTATGAGTGGGAGGACCCTACGCTCGTAGTTTCACCTGACAGTAGCTGGGAGAGACGCAACGTCCTGTCTAACATACATCAGTTCCTACTCCACATGCGCTTAGAAGCAGCACGTTTAAGTAACGAAAGCACCAACACGTTTTACTCGACGATGGATCAACACTTCGACAGCGACAGTATGTATCATAAGGTCTATGAGCACCACCGAAAGAATGGAGAGTTCTACATGCAGACGTTTCAGACCAGTAAGCTGTGGACTAAAGTGTTCGGTAACGCCAACCAAGAAGACAGTATCATGTATATATCGTCGTCTGGTGACTCTTTCATACAGGAAAAGATCATTGTTCCTGCTTCCACCAAGACCAGTATAACGTCTAGTAAGAGAGCCACAGACGAGACAGGTATGGAGTATCTTAGTACGGCTCGAGATGACAGCGAAACGAGCGGTCTAAGGTACAGGTTTAAGTTAGCTACTGATATATCTGTTCAGGAGTCTGATGAGAGCACGCGTCGGATTTATGGTGCTATAGAGTATTATATTCTGTATGTCCAGAACCATGAGTTTGACGAAAAGAGGCCTGATATACTAGACGAGAGACGTGGTATAATCCACGAAAACGGTGTAGCTAGTCTGAACTACATACTCTACGATATAATCCAAGAGTGTAGAGACCTCTACTACAGACGAGCACACGGTATGCTAGAAGGAGACCAGCTTAGCGTTGATCAAATGTACGTCATTGAAAGCCCCATAAGACGTGAAACCGTCAGTGTCTGGGTTAACGGTATACCTAGGGTGACAAACAAGACTAAGGGCGACGAGTCAATGTTGCTTACGGACAGCGCTGTGTTTGAGTACTATATGCGGCGTATGAAGAAGAACAAGCAGATCAGCTATATGACTGGGATCTACCCTATCTCCTCGAACCAAGTGGATATATCTGTTGCTTCTGGTCGGTTGGTGCAGCCTATGCTTGTGACTAAGAAGATCGTAGTAGATGGTCTCATAGTAGGAACAGCCGTACCTAAGATAGTCGACCGGCTTGAATCTGTAGTACAGCGCTTTAAGTACTCGTCTCAGCTAGAACGAGACATGTATATGATACGTAGGTTCATACCAGAGAACTGCGAGGATTGGGAGTATATTGACGCCAGAGAAGCAAAGCTTAAGAAGCATGCTACTAACTGGGACCTCGCTATAAGCAGAGAGAAGGGCGAAGGCACGACACAGTACACAGACTACGAGTATGTTATACTGGGTGAGCAGCAGGTTATCCCAGGCCCGCTAAACAGGCTCAACGGTGAGAACTACAATGGTGTGTCAAGACGTAGGTATGAGAACGAACGTACGTCTAGTTTGGTGAAGTGTGATAAGAACACATACCAGCTAGGTCTGTCTCGTGATGTGTTTGTAGGAGACTTAGGTAATCGTAGAGCTCAACGGTGTATCTACAACAGCCTGATATTCAACACGCTACACCACGGTGGCCCTGGACGTGAGACGCACAGGTACATACGTACAAGCTATGCCAACCGTGACGAGACTCAAGAGGATGCTATCCTTATGGACGATACTGCTCCGCTTCTTTATAAGAGGGAGTTTACTATGTCCCATAGCTACGTTAGTCGAGATGGCAACGATAGCTACAAGGTGAACTATAACTCTCCTACGTCATATGGTGAGCTGAAGAACAAGAAAGGCAGGACGTTCCAACAGAAGATGGCGCCCATAATAGAGTGGGTGAACGAGAACCCATACCTGGATTACAGGATAGGTAAACACTCGTCTAGTTCAACCATGACGTCCGAGATAGGCAACTACATAGTCATCGTTCCTAAGGTGGGTCAGATAGTAACGGACGACACGATCTTAATCCCCATATTCCGTAAGACCGATTCTGTCATAGGAGCGTCGTCTATTAAGGGTAACTTCAAAATGCAAGGCTCCATCATAACCAAGGTGGATGTATACACAACGTTCGATATATCGTCTACGATTGTGAAAACTATAGTCGTGCACTTCGAACAGATGATAGGTGCTGACAGTCTAGAGGGTGTTAAGATAACAGACTTCAGTGGTAACAAAAGCGTCATAACGCCTATGTCTGAGCTCGATGGACGACACCTAGCTACAGAGGATGGTATACAGATAATGGCCATAAGAGACGCGACAGGGGCTAATAGACGTGTACTGAACAGCTCACCTTACAGTATTATTCTTGTTGATATATACGCTGCTCTGTTAGTGCGTGGTCAGATTCTACCTCGTCAGCACATAAGATCTGTTGACGACCCGCTCATCAAGAAAATACTAAAGCTGATAAAGGTTAATCACTGGGAGGATGTGTACTTGGTCGACTCAGAACCACGCAAAACAAACCTAACGTCTAGCGGTGACATACCGAACATGGACGTGCCTAGAGTTCTTATCGGTAAGGGAGTGCTCAGTGGGTGGTCTTTAACAAGCGTGATAAACATCAACCCGATAAACAACATGTCGGTTGGTGGGTACCAGCCTGAAGGTAGACGAGACTATATGACGGGTCTTATCAAGTCTAACAACCTAGGAGACAAGCAGATGATATTCAGTGTCCAGCACATACAGAGCGTGGCTAGGACTGGTAACTCGAACTATTTTGGTGAGGTCGTGTCTGATGAGAACCTAGGTAACTACACAGTCTATATCTGTGTGCCTTGTCAGAAGAAAGCGGAGTATAAGATACAGGAGACTGTCGCTGATGATAACGAAGATATGCGTAGAACGAAAGAAGCTGTAATATACTGTACAGAATGTAATGAAAGCGCAACCTTCCAAGTCTACCCGACTAAGGTGATCTACTCACCCAAGGCCGACTTTGCTAGGATTATGTTGAAGAAGTCCATGAGCCCTATGCTACATCTTTTAGAGTCAGTGAATGTAGGTATGCGTGCTAAGGTTAAACCTAAACGTAACAAACCGGAGACGCAAGAGTGGATATAGTTTTAGAGTGTGACGTGTGGTGTGCGTGGTATAGAGTAGTGTACATAAAACGCCTAGGTGTAGTCTACCTTAGACTTAAACTCTTATGCTTCGTCGATCTGTAAAGTCTTTCAACTCCTCTAAGCTCAACTCTTCATACTCTCTGACTATAGATGTTATATAATGATAGGGTATTTTGATATCATTGTTACTTTCTAGGATACGTCTGACGTGATCTTCGCGTGTCATGAGCTCAACGTGCGACATGTCGTCTGATGTTATATTAAGACGAACAGCGTCACTAGAACGCGTCTGAACACAAAACTCTATAAACGCTAGGACGTCTTCATACTCGTTCGTGAGTGGACCATCATAAAGAGCGGGTTTAGGTAGAGCGTAGTCACGAGATATATACAACGTGTTCAGTAGAGGAGATATACTGCTGTTCTCTGTATCTCCTAACGTAGCGTCTATCATACCCGCTATAGAATACCGAGCGAGCATTAACACAGCGTAGAAAAACTCATTCTGTGCGAGTTCTTGTAGGTGTATAATCTCGCCTTTGACTTCACCTTCATGTAGCATATGCACGCTATAGTGGAACCTAAGACTGTCTTGTAAACTTAAACCAAAAAGCACGAATCCTTTCTTTGTTTCACCATCAACAACACGAATGAAAGGGATGCGTAAAACTCTGAAATTATGTTTGTGTATGAGTCCAGTGCTCGGCTTCAAGCGTGAGAAGCTTACTCCAAGAGCGTAGTAGAGTTTAAGTATACGATTCAGTGGCTTAGGGGCACGTTGGATAAACCTACGTTCATCCTTGTGTAACCAATTGTCCTCACAACGTTCGATAATCTCCTTCAGTACCTCGAACTGATATCCGAGTAGGGTCGACGAGTTGTTGTCAGTAGTCATCGTGGGTGTAGCAGCCATCGTAGGTGTAACGTGCAGTAGTAGAGTCTCAAGCGGTTGTCACGTATATAGGCTAGTGTGTTCACTTGTGGTTTTAACTTACTCTATAAACAG
>TARA_R110002095_G_scaffold174917_1_pt1 | contig 55131 bp, 46 predicted proteins | sample TARA_R110002095 | Tara Oceans TARA_R110002095 (sample SAMEA4397255) | marine metagenome | biome: Polar Biome; feature: [SRF] surface water layer (ENVO:00010504); material: water (ENVO:00002006), including particulate matter (ENVO:01000060) such as... | depth 5 m | reverse complement strand
CCTTTCACGGCGGCAACAGGGGTTCGAACCCCCTAGGGGACGCCAATGCGGCTTGACGGTTTAGTCCACCGGAAAGCCATCAAAAAAACCGCCTTTGGGCGGTTTTTTTGTGTCTGAAGATGGGGTCAGATGAAAGTTTCATCTGACCCCGTTTTCATCTGACCCCATCTTCACTCAACGTTCCGCGATAGCGCCTTTGCCCACACCTTCATAAGCCTTGACCCGAATAGTGTCAGTGGGAAACTCCACCTTCAGTTTATCGGCCATGTGCGCCGCAATCAGCTCCACTGTGGTGTCGGTATCGAGCATGTAAACCCGCTCCTCAGGCAGTGTCAGCGCAAACTCCCCCTGATTGGCCTCATACTCGAAGGTCACGTACCGAACGCCGGCTTCGCCGACATGGCGCCGTACCACGTCTTCCTCGGAGCCCACGTAAATATCCCGCCAGAGCTTCGCCCAGCGACGCTCCAGGTCATGATCCCGGTGCCCGTTGCGATCAATGCGAATCGGGGAGCGGTGGCCATGAGCGATGCGCTGGCAGTTACCGAGATGCTTCTTCAGGCCATGCACGTAGTGATAGTAAGCACCGTCGATTTCCTCTTCCCGAAGATTGACCTCCACGGAGGTTACGTTCGCCGGAAGCACTGCCTTGATCTCTTGTTCCAGCAGGGCAGCCACCGCAGAAGGTACGACCCGTTCTGCCGACAACCAGACGATGGCTTCGTCCGGCGAGCGGTGAATGATCTCGGCGCCATCGGTCAGCGCCCAGGTAAAGGTGTCCGGCTGTTCCTCGTTCCAGGACAAGCCCTGGTAGCCACGCGCAATCACCAGCCGGTGGTCGACGCGCTCGTCGATCACCCGTTTGATGGTGCGCTTTACCTTGCTGAAGTCGAACACCATTCCCTGTTCGTCCAGCTCCCCGCCAAGCACCACATCCGCAACCCAGCTCTCACCCACCAGTCCCCTCGCCGGGTCCAGATACGCGAAATCAATAACGGTCAGGTTGTCTATAAACAGATGGTTCATCAAATTTCCGGGCGGGTATGGTTGATTGATGGACGAATTCTAGCAAAAATCCCAGGGTGCAGCAGTCGGGCTGAGTGCCGGGGACCATTGCTTATTGCTATCGGGCGCAACATCATAAACTTCCGCAGACAGATCAACGATCAGGAATTTCCGGCACTGATACTGGCCGCCGGTGCTTCGAGCCGGATTGGGCGGCCCAAGGCGCTTCTGCCCCTTGGCGCCGGTGGGAGTGAGGGCAGGCAAATCCTGCTGGACGCGGCCATTGACCAGGGCCGGTTATTGAGCCGTGATGTCCGGGTAGTTTGCGGCGCCTGGTACCCTTTGATCCGTTTTCGTTGCCGCAGGCAACCTTCGCTATGGTTGCAAGCGCCAGACTGGCATGAGGGGATGTCGGCGTCACTGGCTGCCGGAATCCGCAGCCTGGGGCCGACGGCGAAAGGAGTCTTTGTGCTGCTGGCGGATCAGCCGCTGCTGGATCTAAATGCCCTGGAGGCGTTTGGGAATGCCGCGCGTTATGTTTCTGGGCAACCAATCGCGGCGGATTACGGCAGCCGGCCCGGTGTTCCGGCCTATCTGCCTCGCTGGCTGTGGCCCCTGGTGCTGGATCTGGAAGGGGACCGTGGAGCCGGACGGCTGCTGGCGGAGGTGAGGGCAACCCGGGTGGACATACCAGGGGTCCACGACGATGTGGACACCCCGGCCGACTGGCAAAGAATCAGAGCCCTGCTCAACCAAACAGGCCCGACAACCATGCGATTCCGACACTGAAGACGCCAAGACTGACGGCCAGGCCAATGGTGTAGGCCCGGGACGCCGCTGTTCGCTGCTGGGCGACGAACAAATCGATGGTGCGCTGGGCAATGTCTTCCGCGGTTTCCCGGGAAATCTCGTGGGCCTGCTGAATCGCCTCGGATTGCAGGGTTTGCCAGAACTCCGTATCAATGGTCTGGACGCTGGTGATGTGGTCCTTCAGTTCGGCCATGTGCTCGCTGGTGAATCCGGAGTTCTTTTTGAGCTCCTTCTTCAGTACTGCAAGCTCACTACCCAGGCTCAGGTTGACCTCGGCGGCAACGTCATCCCGCAGGTTTTTCGTGCGCTCTTCGACCATGTCAGAAATGGTATTGAGGCGTTCCTCAATGACCGCCTCCTGTTTACCGCGGGATTCGTCCAGAGCGCGCTTGAGGTGGTCAAACTGTTCATCAAACAGGGAGCTGAGCAGTTCATGCAGCCGGTTGTTGATATGGGTTTTAACAGCGGAGCGGGCAATCTGCTCAATAAGATCGCTGGTCAGCGGGACAACGTTGGCCTGGGTGCTGCCCCGGCTTGCGGAACCTCCGTTTTTGGGAGAGAGCTCGACCGAGGCATCTGCAGGTACGTTCAACAGGTCGTCGTCCCGGGCCAGGGTGGCCTCTTCGGTGGGTGGCTTGGGCAGCGTTCCCTTGGTGACATCGTTGGCCAGTTGATCCAGGACATGGCTAAGGCCATCGGTCTGGGGCGGCTTGGTCAGGATGTTGTAAACGCCGAAGTTCTTCGCCTCTTCCATGAAGGACGAGGATTTCTTGGACGTGCACATGATGATCGGAATGCCCGCTGTCTGGGGGTTGCACTTGATCACCTTGGTGGCTTCGACGCCGTTCATGCCTGGCATCAAATGATCCATGAAGATCACATCCGGCCGGTCATGACTGCTCAGGAAATCCAGGGCCTCCTCGGCCGAACCCGCCATGTTGACTTCCATGTCACGATCCTCCAGCAGTTTGCTCAGGGCAAACCGGGCCACCTTGGAGTCGTCCACGAGCAGAGCTTTCTTGATCGCCATGTCACTACCTCAATCGTTTACTGCAAACGCGTTTGTTATCGGGCCGGCGTGATTACCAGCCTTCCAGTTTCGGGCACTCGGTAGCCCGGTAGCTTTTGTCCCGATAACAGACACCGGGCTCCGTTGTGCGGGCTGTGAAGGTTTCCCCCGCCGCCGTGGTCAGGCGAACCTGTCCATAGGGCTCGCCATGACGGAAGGTGGCTTCAATGGAGCTGCCATTCGGGTTCCTTAACAGGCCGTTGCCATGGAACTTGCCTTCGATGTACTGGCCCTCGTACTTCTTGCCATTGGCGAAGACCTCGGAGCCGGTACCGTGGAAGGCTCCGTTGGAAAATTCACCCTCATAGTGGCGTCCGTCCGGGTAAGTCAGTGTGCCGGTGCCGTGGAATTCATCGTTACGGAACCCGCCGACGTAGAGCACGCCGTCAGCGGTGGTCAGTGAGCCGTGGCCATTGAGTTGCCCCTGCTGCCAGTGGCCGGTAAGGATATCCCCGTTCGCCAGGGTCAGTGTGCCTTTACCGTTGAACTGGTCCGCCCGGAAGTCGCCGGAGTAGCGGGCGCCGTCCGCACTGCGCCATTCACCTTCGCCCTCGCGCTTGTCGGCAGACCAGCCTCCCTCGTAGCGGCTGCCGTCGGGGTACCAGGCGGTGCCCTGTCCGTGGAATTGGCCATCCACGAAATGGCCCTCGTAGCGCAGGCCATCGGCATCCTGGTAGGTGCCATCCCCTGTCTTCACGCCGCCGATCCAGATGCCGTCCTGGAAATTCACCGTGGTTAAGGCTTCCAGCTCGCCCACCAGCGTCATTTCTTTACCGGCTTCCAGGGCAACGTACTGGCTCCAGGGTTTAAAGCCGGTCTTGCTGATGGTGACATCGTACCGGCCCGGTTCCAGTTCCAGTTCCAGTTCCAGGCGGGTTGCGCCGTAATCCTTACCGTTGATGGTGACCTGATCGCCCACAACGTTTGAGCGAAGCACCAGGGTGCCGGTGGTTGGTGGTTGCTTCCCGGGTTTGTTGCGAGCCTGCTTTTGCACCGCCGGAGCGGCGTCCGTGCGGGTTGCCATTGCCGAGGGCGGTTCGGCGACCGCCAGAACCGTGGACGCCTCGGGCAGGGGCGGTACGGTGAACGGGGTGGCATCGACAATGGGCTGACGGGCGTCGGTACGGGCTTGCACTGTATTTGCGGGTTCCGGTTCAGCCGGTGCGGGTGCTGGCGGCTTGCCGGTTGCATTAGTTTCAGCGGCAACGGCCTGGGCCATGATGGGTGGTTCGAAGACTTCCGTCATCCGAAGCTCGTCCCGGACCGACGCGAACCCGGCGGTGACCAGCAACATGAGCGCCAGGGCGTTGATGAACAGAAGTGGTCTGAGATCGACCATGGCGGAACCTCTTAATCCTGCATTCTCGAAATTCTGTCTACCGCTTCATCTTAACCAGTGAGTACAACGTTATGTAACAGAAAGTGTCTGGAGTTAACGAGAATGCAGGCCAAATCACACTTTATCCGGAAGCTGGTCATGGTTGAGCTGTTCCCATGATTTCATGTACACATCGGCTTCGTATTCATAAGGCGACTTAAAAGGGGTAAGCACAAAATCAAACACCAGGAAGAAGAATCCGATCGAGGCCCAGGCAATCAACAGGGTGCTGATAGTGGTGGCCTGTACCTCCGGGTTGGAATTGACGAACGCCTCTAGCAGCGGAATCAGATCGGATGCCATGACAACAGGGTTGAAGCTGGCCATCACGAACGGAATCCAGAAGGCCAGGAATACCGGGAAAAATCCGAATGACCAGAGCACACGGCGGAGCAGGTAGATGGCAACTTCCTGCCAGAAACGCTGCCTGGTTTCCGGAATCTTTCGTATGCGCTCGAGATATCGGCGTCGTTCTGCCCAGTAGGCAGCGACCTCGGGGGCATCAACAGCCTTGGTGTGAGGTGCAGGTGTTGTCATGGATTGGTGGGGTGCCTTATCGCTACGGGAGTAATGCATGATAATCGATACTACGTGTTACCCTACAATTCTCCAATTGTTTAAAGACAGGATAGTTTGAATGGCTGCAGTGATCGACAACGCAACCCATCCGGCCTTTGAAAAGCTTCGCGGTCACCGGATTGGCACGCTCAATCTTGAGGTTGAGGAGTATCGCCACAAGAAAACCGGGGCCCGGCACCTGCATCTGGCGGCGGATAACGACGAGAACGTGTTCTTCGTGGCCCTGCGTACCTTCCCGATGGATTCAACCGGCGTTGCCCATATTCTCGAGCATACCGCACTCTGCGGCAGCGAACGTTATCCGGTTCGCGATCCGTTCTTCATGATGATCCGGCGGTCACTGAATACGTTTATGAACGCCTTTACCAGCAGCGACTGGACCGCGTACCCCTTCGCCAGCATGAACCGGAAGGATTTTGACAACCTGCTGGCGGTGTACCTGGACTGTGTGTTTTTCTCCAGGCTGGATCCGCTGGATTTCGCCCAGGAAGGCCATCGCCTGGAATTCGACAAGCCGGAAGATCCTTCCACCGATCTGGTCTACCGGGGGGTTGTCTATAACGAAATGAAGGGCGCCATGAGTTCGCCCACCTCCCGGTTATGGCAGGATCTGAGCGGTCATCTGTTCCCTACCACCACCTATCACTACAACAGTGGTGGCGAACCGGATCATATTGTCGACCTCACCTACGATGACCTGGTGAAGTTCTATCGCCATCACTATCACCCCAGCAACGCGATTTTTGCCACCTATGGCGATATTCCGGCTCGCGAGCACCACGAAAAGTTCGAGGAATTGGCGCTGAAGCGCTTTGACCGGCTGGACATTGACCTGCCGGTCCGGGACGAAAAGCGCATGTATGCTCCGGTTCGGGTGGAACAGGGCTATGCGGTCAACGAAGGTGAGGGTACAGACAACAAGACCCATATCGTTGTTGGCTGGCTCCTGGGCCACAGCTTTGACCTTCAGGAAAACCTGGAAGGGCAACTGCTTTCCGCAGTACTTCTTGAAAACAGTGCCTCGCCCCTGATGCGGGCGCTGGAAACCACCGGGCTCGGCCACTCGCCATCGCCCATGTGCGGCCTGGAGGACTCCAATCGAGAGATGGCCTTCGTCTGCGGTATTGAAGGCAGCGAGCCCGGCAGACATCATGATCTGGAGGCGTTGGTGGAGGCAACGCTGCGCAAGGTAGTGGAGGAGGGTGTCAGTGAGGAACGGCTGGAAGCCATACTGCACCAGTTGGAGCTGCATCAGCGTGAAATTGCCGGTGACCAGTTCCCCTATGGTCTGCAACTGATCATGAGCGCGATTGGACCGATGGTTCACGGCGGCGATCCTGTTGAGTTGCTCGATCTGGAGCCGGTGCTGGCGACGCTCCGCGAGAAGATCCGGGACCCCGGCTATGTGCCCGGCCTGATCCGCAAAAAGCTGCTGGAAAACCCCCACCGGGTGACACTCACATTGCGCCCGGACGAAAAGCTGGAGAGTCATCGCCAGGAAGCTGTCCGGGAAGCGCTGGCCCGTCGTAAGGCGGAGCTTACCGAGGATGAGGCACGGATGATTGTCCAGCGCGCCGGCGCGCTGGAAGAACGCCAGATGCGCAAGGACGACGACTCCATTCTGCCGAAGGTCGATCTGTCGGATGTGCCACTGCAAATGCCGGAACCGCTAGGCCATTACGACGGTGATATCTCGGCAACGGCCTATGCCCGCGGAACCAATGGGCTGGTGTATGAGCAGGTGGTTGTACCGGCGCCGGCGCTCACTGAAGAAGAGCTTTTGCTGGTGCCGTATTACACTACTCTGATTTCCGAGGTGGGTTGCGGAGAGCTGGATTACCTGCAGATGCAGGACCGTATTTCCGCGGAATCCGGCGGCATTGGTGCCGCGTTCAGTGCCAAGGGGCGTATCGACGATGTTCAGGAGGTGTCCGGTTACATCATCTTTAATGGCAAGGCTCTGGCCCGCAACCGCGGCGCATTGGCCCGGTTGCTCCGTGATGTCTATACCAGTGCCCGCTTTGACGAGAAAGAACGGGTTCGGGAAATCATTGCCCAGATCCGCGCCCGCCGCGAGCAGGCCGTCACAGGCAGTGGTCATGCCCTGGCCATGGGCGCGGCTTCCCAGGGTATGAGTCCGGGCGCCTGGCTGTCCTTCCGCCTTGGCGGTCTGGCTGGCATCCGGGGCACCAAGCAGCTGGATCAGGCCCTGAAAGATCCGGATGAGCTGGCGGCCCTGTGCGAGAAACTGTCAGCCCTGCATAAGAAAATCAGTAACCAGGGGCGGGAATTCCTGGTGATTGGCGAGGAAGAGCAGCTTCCGGCCATGGTTGACGATCTCAGATCCTGCTGGCAGGAAGTATCGGCATCTGTCAGCTCCAACTGGAAGATAGAGCCGGTCAGTTATACCGCTCAAGAGGCCTGGCTGACGTCCACGCAGGTGAATTTCTGCGCCAGGGCTTATAGCACTGTGCCGGTAGACCACCCGGATGCAGCGGCGCTGACCGTGCTTGGTGGTTTTCTGCGTAACGGTTACCTGCACAGTGCCATCCGTGAAAAGGGTGGCGCCTACGGTGGTGGTGCCGGGCAGGACAGCGTGAACGGAACCTTCCGTTTCTTCTCCTACCGGGATCCCCGCCTGGAAGAGACCCTGGAGGACTTCGACAGGGCGCTGATCTGGCTGCAGGAAACGGACCACGAATACCAGGAACTGGAAGAGTCGATTCTCGGGGTTATCGGCCAGCTCGACAGGCCCCGCTCTCCGGCCGGTGCGGCCCGCCATGCGTTCCACAACAGGCTGTTCGGCCGCACTCCGGAGCAGAGGGCCCGGTTCCGGGAGCGTGTTCTGGCCGTTACCCTGGATGATCTCAAAAGGGTCTCCAGTACCTGGCTGATGCCAGAGAAGGCGAGTACCGCGGTTGTTACCAGTCCTGAGAACCGGGCCAGGGTGGAGAAACTCGGCCTGGCTATTCAGGAACTGTAAACCAGAGGTGCAATGCAGGACATACCGGGGTCAGATGAAAGCTTTCATCTGACCCCTTTTCCAACCCCTTTTTCACTTTTCCCGCCCCTTCAGCGATTCCGCTTCAGCCCGGTGGCCACCATAATCCGTGTCGAAATTTCTTCCACTGAATAGGCCGTGGTATCCAGGTAGGGAATGCGCTCACGCCGGTACATCAGCTCGATTTCCTCGATTTCATGCATGCACTGCCTGACTGAGGAGTACCTTGAGTTGGGGCGGCGCTCGTTGCGTATGGTGGCGAGACGCTCGGGATCGATGGTCAGCCCGAAGACTTTCTCCTTGTGGGGCTTCAGGGCGGCCGGGATCTGCTGATCCTGCAGGTCTTCCTCGGTAATCGGATAATTGGCGGCCTTGACGCCGTATTGCAGTGCAAGGTAAAGGCAGGTCGGGGTTTTTCCGCTTCGCGACGCCCCCACCAGGATCAGGTCCGCTTCATCGTAATACCGGGTCCGGGCGCCATCGTCGTTATCCAGCGCAAAATTGACGGCCTTGATCCGCCGCTCGTAACTGCCCTCGTTGTTGATTGAGTGCGATTTTCCCACGGTGTAGGAGGAGGAAGATTGCAACTCCTGCTCCAGGGGATTGAGAAAGGTTCCGAAAATATCCACCATGAAACCCCCGGCTGTCGAGATGATATCCCGGATATCACTGTTCACGATGGTGTCGAAAACCAATGGTCTCGCGCCGTCTGTTTCGGCGGCCTTGTTGATGCGCTTTACCATCTCCCGGGCTTTTTCCTCGTCCGCAATGTAGGGGACGGTCACCCGCTCAAACTCGATTTTTTCAAACTGGGCCAGAAGACTGTGCCCCAGCGCCTCGGCAGTCAGGCCGGTGCCATCGGAAATGAAAAAAGCAGTGCGTTTCATGATGTATTGTCCGGTTCCGTATTCAGCGGGTGGTTCCCTAGGTAATTTCCGCGGGTTACAGTATCATACACGCCAAATTCGAGACCCTGCAGTGGATATTGCTTTTACCGCTTGATACCGCTGGCCCGGTTTTGCTCTTTGCTTCACAGACTCAAGGGAGACATGCTTTGGAAGATTACATTATCTGGTTTGACCACCTGGGAATGTCCGATGTCGACCGGGTGGGCGGAAAGAACGCCTCCCTCGGCGAAATGATCAGTAATCTCGCCAACGCAGGTGTTACCGTTCCAGGTGGTTTTGCCACAACAGCACACGCCTACCGCGAATTTCTGGCCAAAGACGGCCTGAAAGAGCGGATCGATAGTGTCCTGGAGGCTCTGGACATCAATGATGTCAACGAACTGGCCCGTGTAGGCGCTCAGATTCGTGAGTGGATTATTGACACACCCTTCCCGGATGCCCTGGAAAAGGCCCTGGAAGAGGCGTTCTCGGCACTTCAGGATGGCAACGATCACATGGCCGTTGCGGTGCGTTCCTCAGCCACCGCCGAGGACTTGCCAGACGCCTCGTTCGCCGGCCAGCAGGAAACTTTCCTGAACGTGGTGGGGCTTCAGCAGGTGCGCACCTCGGTTAAAGAAGTGTTTGCTTCACTGTTCAACGACCGGGCCATCTCTTACCGTGTCCACCATGGTTTTGATCACAAGATGGTCGCTCTTTCTGCTGGCATTCAGAAAATGGTGCGCAGTGAAACAGCGGCCAGTGGCGTTATGTTCACCCTCGACACCGAATCCGGGTTCCGGGACGTGGTTTTTGTAACGGCCTCTTATGGCCTCGGCGAAACCGTCGTTCAGGGTGCCGTGAACCCGGATGAATTCTATGTCCACAAGCCGACATTGGAGGCTGGCCGCCCGGCGGTATTGCGCCGCAATCTGGGCAGCAAGGCCATCAAGATGATTTACCATTCAAGCCCCGGTGAAGGCGAGTTCGTGGAAACAGTCAAGGTTGAGCCGGATGAGCGTAATCGCTTCTGTATTAACGATGCCGAGGTGGAAGATCTGGCACGCCAGGCAATGATTATCGAGAAGCACTACCAGCGCCCGATGGATATCGAGTGGGCGAAGGATGGCGACGACGGCAAGATCTACATCGTCCAGGCCCGCCCTGAAACCGTCAAGAGCCGCGTCTCCGCCAACGTGATGGAGCGGTACCTGTTGAACGAAACCGGCAAGGTGCTGGTGGAAGGTCGCAGTATCGGCCACAAGATTGGCAGCGGCCCGGTGAAGGTTATTACCAGTATCAAGGAAATGGACCGCGTTCAGGCCGGTGACGTGCTGGTGACAGACATGACCGATCCGGACTGGGAACCGGTAATGAAGCGGGCCTCCGCCATCGTGACGGATCGAGGCGGCCGTACCTGCCACGCAGCCATTATTGCCCGTGAGCTGGGTATTCCGGCGGTGGTGGGTTGTGGTGACGCGACCGAGGTTTTGAAAGATGGTCAGGAAGTGACGGTTTCCTGTGCCGAGGGCGATACCGGTCTGATTTACGAAGGTGCCCTGGAATTCGAGCTGCGGGAAAATACCGTTGACTCCATGCCCGATATTCCGTTCAAGATCATGATGAACGTCGGCAACCCGGACCGTGCCTTTGATTTCCAGGCGTTGCCCAATGAAGGCGTTGGCCTGGCCCGCCTCGAGTTCATCATCAACCGGATGATTGGCGTGCACCCCAAGGCCCTGCTGAACTTTGACGGGTTGCCCCGGGACATCAGGCAGACCGTTGAAAAGCGCATTTCGGGTTATTCGTCTCCGGTCGATTTCTACGTGGACAAACTGGTTGAAGGTATTTCCACCCTGGCAGCCGCTTTTGCGCCGAAAAAGGTCATTGTGCGGCTGTCGGACTTCAAGTCCAACGAGTACGCCAACCTGATTGGCGGCACTCTGTACGAGCCGGATGAAGAAAATCCGATGCTGGGTTTCCGTGGCGCATCCCGCTACATCTCCGAAACGTTCCGCGATTGCTTTGAGCTGGAATGCCGCGCCCTGAAAAAAGTGCGTAACGAGATGGGGCTGACCAATGTGGAAGTGATGGTGCCGTTTGTTCGCACCGTTGGTGAGGCGGAACAGGTGGTTAGCCTGCTGGCGGAGAATGGTCTGAAGCGGGGTGAAAACGGCCTTCGTGTCATCATGATGTGTGAGCTGCCGGCCAACGCGATTCTCGCCGAACAGTTCCTTGAGCACTTTGACGGCTTCTCCATTGGCTCCAACGATCTGACTCAACTTACCCTGGGGCTGGACCGGGATTCCGGCATCATCGCCCACCTGTTCGATGAGCGTAACGACGCCGTCAAGGCATTGCTGGCCAGCGCCATTCAGGCCTGCAAGAAAGCGGATAAGTACATTGGCATCTGCGGGCAGGGGCCATCGGATCATCCGGATCTTGCCAAGTGGCTGATGGATCAGGGCATTGATTCCGTTTCCCTGAATCCGGATTCGGTGCTGGATACCTGGTTTTTCCTGGCCGACGAAACGATCGACTGAGTACCTTTTGCAGGATGAAGGAGAGCGGCAAAGTGACACGGATTATTACTCCGGACCTGTGCGACGAGTTTCCGGAAGTGCAGGTTGTGACGCCCGGCTTTAACAACTACGGTGGTAACAAGGCGTTTGGCGGCGAGATCGTTACCGTGAAATGCTTTGAAGACAATTCCGTGGTGAAGGAGCAGGTTGGCCAGCCCGGCAATGGTCGGGTTATGGTGGTGGATGGTGGTGCCTCAAGGCGCCATGCACTGCTGGGCGACATGCTGGCGGAGAAAGCCGCCAGCAACGGCTGGGCCGGCCTGATTATCTATGGCTGTGTTCGGGACGTAGACGAGATTGGCAGCACCCCACTGGGCGTTCAGGCCCTGGGGACTCATCCCCGGAAAAGTGAAAAGCGCGGACTTGGCGACCTGAATGTGCCGGTTGCCTTCCACGGCGTAACCTTCCACCCGGGTCATTATGTCTATGCCGACAACAACGGCATTGTTGTTTCGGAGAAGCCCCTGGTCTGATCCAGAAGCTATCTTGCAGGAACAATCAACGGCGGCTACTGGCCGCCGTTGATTGTTCAGCGAGTCACTTCGCTGATGTTCGTTCCGAGCAGGTAGCCGTCACCCTCTGGTTCGCACCGAATGACTTCGCATGCCGTTTCCAGTGGCGGAAACTGATCGCTGGTCGGGTGGAGGATCGTTTGCAGTTCTTCGCCAACGGCTATCTCACGCCCGACATAGAGCTGCATACCGGCTGCACTCAGGTTGCGGCAGACGCCGGTGAACCTGTTGCCCTGACTGTCGGTAATGTCGATTTCAGAGTTCACCTGCATGCGGTGAAAGTCGCGCTTTTCCGAGTAATCCTTCATGGCGTCAGGCCCAGTTGTCTGTTTTTCTTGTTGGTTTGAGCATCGGAATAATCAGTGCCAGCAACACACCGCCGAGGACCAGGCCGGCACCGAGTAGCATGAAGTCGTACTCCTTGCTGGCTTCGAGACGTTCGTTTTCCGCGGTAAGGACCTCAAGGTCGTTGCGGATCTTCTGGTTTTCCTCAAGGAGTTCGCGGTTACGGCGCGCCAGGTTGATAGAGTCGGATGCGATACTCTTGATGCGCTGAAGCTCTTCCTGGAGTTCCTGGGAGCGGTTCGAAAGCGACGATTCAGAGTTTTCCAGAGCGTCCCGTTCGCTGGTTACCTGGGTCAGTTGCTCTTTTACCCGGGCGAGTTCCGCACGGGTATTTTCCAACTGCTTGTTGGCTGTCCGGAGGCGGTCGGCGGCGATGGGTGTTTCGCTCAGGTATTGGCTGGAGACCCAGCCCTCTGTACCCTTGGGGGTGCGAACCAGGGTATAAGCCGGATCGGAGGCATCAAGCACTTCCAGGGGCGTCCCGCTGGGCACGGCATTCTCGATAATCCGGTACTGGGTACCTGCGCCAGACCTCACCGGAAGGTACAACTGATCATCCACCCAGACTGTTTTCGCCTGGGCAACGGCAATTGACGACACGGCAAACAACACGCTGATGGCGAGGCGAAAAAGCATCACTGGTTACGTTCCCTGAAATTCTCTGAATGAAGTCTGGGCATGATTAAAAGCGCAATTTTGTCACAGATGTGCGGCTGTGCAAGCGAGCCATCATTACAATAAACTCATGCTGCAGCGCAAGCGATCATGGTAAAACAGCCTTGAATGGTTTCACGCTAACCTTCTCGTATACGCCGGCCTCAATGTAGGGGTCAGAATCCGCCCATGCCTGTGCTGCCTCCAGCGAGTCGAACTCAGCAATCACCAGACTGCCGGTAAAGCCGGCATCACCCGGTTCCGGTGTGTCCAGGGCGGGGTGCGGGCCGGCAACAAGCAATCTGCCCTCGGCTTTCAGTGCCTGCAGGCGCTCGATGTGAGCGGGTCGCGCAGTCTGGCGCCGCGGCAGGCTGTTTTCGACATCTTCACTGATAATGGCGTAATACATTCAGCTCTCCGGATTGAAGTTCCTGACGTTACTGGCTGATAAATAATCAGCAGTCGTGCAGCGCCAGCGATGACTGGTACAATCTCCAACCATGGCATATCGCCCGTTACCCGCTGATTCAGGATGTTTCGTGACTATACCGCAAGACCCGGTTTTGTGCATTGATCTGCATTGCCACAGTACCGCCTCGGATGGCGCGCTATCACCGTCGGCGCTGCTTGAGCGCGCAGCCGAGCGCGGTGTCAGCCACCTTGCATTGACCGATCATGACACCATTGCCGGGTTCGCCGAAGCCTGGGATGCGGCGGGGAAGCATGGTGTCACCCTGATTCCCGGGGTGGAACTGTCCTGCCTCTGGAAAAGCCTTACCATTCATGTTGTTGGGCTGGATTTCGATCCGGACAATGCTGGATTCCAGAGCGCCCTGGCGCAGCAAAACGAGAATCGCCGGGCCCGGGCAAGGATGATTGCCGAACGGCTGAGCAAGCTTGGCATCGATGATCTGCTGGAGCAGGCAACCGCTGCTGCGGGCGGCGATGTCCCGGGCCGTCCGCATTTTGCCGCGGTCCTGACTGGCGAGGGTGTCGTGCGTAACCCCGCGCAGGCGTTCAAGCGTTATCTGGGCAACGGCAAGGCCGGTGACGTAAAAGCCTACTGGCCGGAACTGCCGGAGGTGGTTCGCTGGATTAATGAGGCGGGCGGAATTGCTGTTCTCGCCCACCCACGTAAGTACCAGCTCACTGCCACCAAACTCCGGGCGCTGACGGCCGATTTCCGGAGGGCAGAAGGGCAGGCGATTGAAGTTTCCACTTCGGGGCAGTCCAGCGGGGATCTGGGATTTCTGGCGGCGCTGTGCCGAAGGGAAGGGTTGTTGGCATCTCAGGGCAGTGATTTTCACTTTCCCGGAGCACCCTGGTGTGAGCTTGGTCGCATCACGAAAATGCCAGACGGGCTTGAGCCGGTCTGGCATTCATTCAGGCAGCCAATTCTGAGTCCTGCGCCGGTTTAATCCGGCGCGTGAAACAGGAGATACAGATCGGTCAGTGAATCGGGAATGGCATCGGCCATGTGCCGGGACAGCTTGTCGCTGTTGCGAACCTTCTGAAAATCCTCGTCATCGAACAGCCCCGACAGCGCAAGCATGGGCACCATCAGGTCGGCGGTTTCCTCTTCGCTGGCAGCGTCCAGCCACTGTTCCTCGTGCGCAAGGAAAGTATCCACGAACCCGGCACACCAATTCTCCAGCGCGTTCATGGGGTCGCCGTCTTCCGGTTCCGGCAATTCCAGGGCCTGGCCCATATCCAGAGCGTGAGCCATGGCTCCGGCCAGCTGCTCGGCACAGCGCCTGAACACCTCAGGAACCCCGCCATCGGGCGCCTCATCGATACCTGTGGCGAGACGGAAGACTTCTTCCGCACCCAGGTCAGCAGGGCCAACGACGCTGGCGCAGACAACCCCGTGGAAGCCGAAGAAATCCAGGGCGTCATCGCCCCAGGGTTCGGCAAAGAGAATGTCTTCCAGCGCCTCTATGTCGGAGTTCGATAGCATCCGTTAGTTACTCCCGGTCTTTTTGGCCTCTTCCGCAGCCCTCTGGCGCTTGCGGACCTCTCGTGGGTCATTGTAGGCACGTCCCGGTGTAACCGGAATATTGGCGGCCGGTGTTTCGGCAGATGCGTCCGTTTTGGTGGTCTCAGCCTCAGGCTTGTCAGTCTTTTCAGGCTGCGCATCCGGGGCCAGAGACGGCTCTGGCCCGGGCTGCCCTTTCGGGGCCGCCTTTTTCGTAGCGGTGGGCTTCGGCGCTGCGGCCGCTTGTGGCTTTTCGGCAGGGGCTGGCGCTTCAGAGCCGCCGGCGGGCTGCCCGGAAGCCGTCTCAGGCGCTTTTTGGGTCTTGGCAGGTTGCTTTGGTTCAGCTTCTGCTCTCTTTTCCGATTCGGCTTTCGGTGCCTCTTTCGCCTGCTCTGGCGCCTGGCTGCCAGAAGACGCTTCCGAAACAGCAGGCTGGTCGGCCTGGCCCTGTTTCGGATCTTGCTTCGGCGCGTCCTTCTGAACCGGCACGGCTGCCTTGTTTTCAGGTTTTTCAGAAGCCTTTTCACGGCTATCCCGTGGCTGCCCGGCTTTCGTCACAGGCTTGTCGCCTTCGGAACTAAGCTCAGGCTTGTCACCTTCGGAACTAAGCTCAGGCTGGGTGTCTTTTTGGTGCTTTTCGCTTCGGACTGCCTTGCGATCCGCTGGCGTGGAGGCCGGGTTTTCCGCCGGAGAGCCATCGCGATTACGCTGACGGCGGGGCTTGCGGCGCTTTTCGTCAGACGCGGTTTTTTCGCCACCGGCTGGCTTGGCGGCGCTTTCCTGCGGGCTGTTGTCCTTCTGGTCCCGCTGAGGTTTGTTGCGCCCACGGCCCTGGCTGTCCCGGCGGTTGTCAGTGCCCTTGCTGTCGCTTTTGTTGTCGCCTTTAGTGTCGCTGTCCCTGGTATCCGGGCCCTGGCGATTCTGGTTACCGCGGTTCGGGTCATCTTTGCGATTGCGATTGCGGTTGCGGCCACGGTTGTCCTCGTCACGGCCTTGCGGGCCGCCCTGGCGGCGTTCATTGCCGCTGCGGTTGCCGCCGGAACGCTGGTCGTCACCACGGGCTACGCGGGATTTTCGACGATCCTGGCGGCCCTGATTGCGGCGATCCTCACGCTGGCTTCTGCTCTTTTCGCTGGTCTCGGTTTGCGGTTCTTCCTCACCGCTGAAGAAGCAGGCAATCTTGCGGCCAAGGCGGCGGAACAGGCCTTCTTCCTGATCAACGGCTTCGGCAGCCCTGGGTGCCGGAGCGGGCGCGGGCGCACTGGGACGAACCGCCCGTACGGCTGCCTGTTCACGAACCGGTTTTTCCGCGACCGGGGCTTCGAAGATTTCCTCTTCACGCTCGCTGTATTCCTGGGCCACCTGGTGGCTGGAGATATGCTCGGGCGTTTCGTCGTCGCGCATCCGGACGATTTCGAAGTGCGGTGTTTCCATGTGCGGCACGGGCACCACGACGACACTCACTTCCTGGCGCGCCTCGATATCTGCCAGTTGCTTGCGCTTTTCGTTCAAAAGGAAAGTGGCAACAGACACGGGAACAATAGCCCGCACTTCGCCGGTCTTGTCTTTCGAGGACTCTTCGTAGATCAGGCGCATGATGCTCAGGGCGAGGGATTCAATGCCCCGGATGGTGCCCTGGCCTTCGCAACGCGGGCAAACCTCGCTGCGGGTTTCTCCGAGGGAGGGGCGCAGGCGCTGACGGGACATCTCAAGCAGGCCAAATCGGGAAATCTTCCCGACCTGAACCCGGGCCCGGTCAATTTCCAGGGCCTCACGGATCTTCTGTTCAACTTCCCGCTGGTGCCTGGCGGGAGTCATGTCGATGAAATCGATGACAATCAGGCCGCCCATGTCACGCAGGCGCAGCTGGCGGGCGATTTCCTCGGCCGCTTCCAGGTTGGTCTGGAGGGCGGTTTCCTCGATGTCATGGCCCTTGGTGGCACGGGAGGAGTTGATGTCGATGGAAACCAGCGCTTCGGTTGGATCGATAACAATTGAACCGCCGGACGGCAACTTCACTTCCCGCTGGAATGCGGTCTCGATCTGGCCTTCGATCTGATAACGGCTGAACAGCGGGATTTCGTCCTTGTAAAGCTTGATCTTGTTCTCGAACGTCGGCATGACCGCGCGGACGAAATTCAGTACGTCCTCATATACGCCATCAGAATCGATCAGAACCTCGCCAATATCCTGGCGAAGGTAGTCACGTACGGCACGGATAATAACGTTGCTTTCCTGGTGAATCAGGAACGGCGCCTTGCGCTCGCCCGCGGCCTGGGAAATGGCTTCCCAGAACTGAACCAGGTAATCCAGATCCCACTGCAGCTCTTCGGTGGTCCGGCCAATGCCGGCGGTACGAACGATGATGCCCATGGATTTCGGTACCTGGACATTGTTCATGGCATCTTTGAGCTGGGCCCGCTCGTCGCCCTCAATGCGGCGGGAAATACCACCGGCACGGGGGTTGTTGGGCATGAGGACCAGATAGCGGCCGGCCAGGGAAATAAAGGTCGTCAGGGCGGCGCCCTTGTTACCACGTTCTTCCTTGTCGACCTGGACGATGACTTCCTGGCCTTCGGAGACCACATCCTTGATGTTGACCTTGCCCTCAATCTGACCCGGGGATTTCCTGAAGTATTCCTTGGAGATTTCCTTCAGGGGCAAAAAGCCGTGGCGATCAGCGCCGAAATCGACGAACGCAGCTTCGAGGCTGGGCTCAACGCGGGTAATGCGACCCTTATATACGTTGGCTTTCTTCTGCTCGCGGGAGCTGGATTCGATATCGAGATCAAACAGACGCTGGCCGTCAACGAGGGCGACGCGCAACTCTTCAGGATGAGTTGCATTGATAAGCATTCTTTTCATGGAAAGAAAGAGTTCCTGTCGTTTGGTTTGACAGAAAACCGGAGGGGATCGCATCAGCGAAGCAGGATGTGCGTACCGTGGGCCCTGTTACCTCAAGGGCGGACCGGCGGCCAGACGAATCAGACCCTTCGGGGGGTTGATCCTTTCGGTCTGAGACCAACGCCGACGATCCGGCTGCCTGTAGGCAGGGGGCGGTCGTGTAAGGTTCGTGTCTGTTGACGCATGTTATCCGTTTTCAGGTTCACTCAGGTGCCTGGGTCTCACGTCGTATTCGTAAGCTGGACGGCCCGGCCCTGCGTGGCAATGATTCTTCGCGATGTCGCCCGCGGTTTTCTGCGCGGTTTTTCTTCTCCCGGGGGAGCAGGGTTCAGTCTTTCCAAGATCTGGCCTGGTGCTCCGGGAGCATTTACTTCGCCGTTCCCGGTAATGATTGGGTGCACGGCGTTCAAACTCTCGAATAGTGTCGGTATACTTCTGCCGCTCCGGCTTCTGACTTGAGCTGATCAGGCCGTAGACAAACGGCAGAGCACGCCGAAATATAACAGTATTCAGGTTGCCGTTCAATGCTGTATTCAGTCACTACCATAGGAATTCCATGTCCCGCAAGCGTGCGAACAAGAAGCCAGCCAGAGTCAGGTCCGACAAGGCGGCACCAACGCCCATGGAAAGGGGGGGAGGTGATGTGGCGTCACACCGCGGCGACGCTCGCCAGGGCGTGCTTTGGGTTACTGTGGATGAGGACAACGAAGGTCAGAGGGTGGATAATTTTCTTTTGGCGCAGCTGCGTGGCGTGCCAAAGAGTATTATCTATCGGATGGTCAGAAAGGGCGAGGTTCGGGTCAACAAGGGGCGGGTGAGGCCAGACACCCGGCTGAAAGCCGGCGATCAGGTGCGGATTCCTCCCGTAATTCGCAAGGAAAAGCCGGAGCAGGTCGCGCCCGGCTCCCGGGTGCAGGGGGTCGTTGAGGCCGCGATCCTTTTCGAGAATGAACAGATGCTTGTGGTCAACAAGCCCTCAGGCATTGCCGTTCATGGCGGCAGTGGCCTGAGTTTCGGTCTGATTGAGGTCCTGCGTTCGGCCCGGCCATCGGCCAGGTTTCTGGAGCTTGTGCATCGGCTGGATCGTGACACGTCCGGCTTGGTCATGGTGGCCAAGAAGCGCTCAGCATTGCGCTATCTGCAGGACGAGCTTCGCCAGAACCGGATAAGAAAGCACTACCATGCGTTGGTGGCGGGCGACTGGCAGGCTAGTGTTGACCGGGTTGATGCTCCCCTTCTGCGTTACGAGATGCCCAATGGCGAGCGTCGGGTGAAGGTTGACCAATCGGGGAAAGTTTCATTGACTGCCTTCCGTTGCCTTTATCGTTATCAGGGCTACAGCCTGGTGGAGGCCTCACCTATAACCGGGCGAACACACCAGATCAGGGTCCACAGTGCCTGGGCGGGTCATCCGGTTGCAGGTGACGACAAGTATATGGATGATGTCAGCCTCAAGGCATTTCGGGCGATTGGTGGTCAGCGCCTTATGCTGCACGCCCGGACGCTTGAATTTACCCTGCCGGCCTCTGATGAATCCATGCGCCTGGAGGCACCCTACGACGATGCATTTAGCGACATGCTCGGGAAGCTTTCCGGGCGCCTCAAAGGAACAGTTCGATGAATGTCAGAGTGGTTATTTTTGACTGGGACGGGACCCTGGTGGACTCGGTTGAGCACATCGCAGGCAGTCTGCATCAGGCTGCAACCGATCTGGGCTACCCGGCCCTGGAACCTGAGGCCTACCGCGATATTATCGGTCTTGGCATGGTCGAGGCGCTGGAGAAGCTTTACCCGGGTATCGGCCGGGAAGAGATGAGCGCTATCCGGGAAGGTTACGCCCGCTACTTCTTCAGCAAGGTCACCACGCCTCAGAACGTGTTTGAGGGCATGGCGGATGTGGTTGCTGACCTTCGCGGTTCTGGCCGAAGCTGTTCCGTTGCCACTGGCAAGAGTCGTCGCGGGTTGGATTTCGCCCTGGATTCCAGTGGCCTTGGCGGTTACTTCGAAATCACCCGCTGCGCGGATGAGACCCGCTCAAAACCTGACCCTGCCATGCTTGAGGAGATTCTGAGTTTCTATGGAATCGAACCGGGTGATGCGGTAATGATTGGTGACACCCGCTACGACCTGGAAATGGCCCGGCGTATCGGAATGCCTTCCATCGGTGTCGAGTGGGGTGTACACAAGCGCGATGTTCTGGGCGACTATTCGCCCCATGCTATTGTTGATACCGTGCCCGGCCTGCGCCGGGTACTTGGGCTCTGAGAGAGCCGGATTGGCCAATTTAATTGATGTTGCCGACAGGGTGAATAAATGAGCGACTGGGATTCCGATAAGTCCCCTGGTTGGGGAGATGAGCCGGTAGAGCCGGAAAAGGACACTAAGCCGTTGTTCGGCCGCAAGTCGCCAAAATTGCCGCCGGAGTCCGGCCGGGACTGGAAACTCATTGAAAAACTGGTGATGTCGCTCCAGGCCGAGCAGCGCAGAAGCCGCCGGTGGGGAATTTTTTTCAAACTCCTTACCTTCGGTTATCTGATTGCGTTGCTTTTCATGCTGAAGGTTCCGTTCGGAGACACGTTGAGCAGTGTCTCTGGTAAGCATGCCGCCCTGATTGAGATTAGCGGCCCGATAGCGGCAGATGAGCTGGCGAGCGCTGATAATATTGTCGGTTCGCTTCGTTCTGCTTTTGAGGCGCCAAATTCAGTGGCGGTGATTCTTCGCATCAATAGCCCCGGCGGAAGTCCGGTTCAGTCGGGGTACGTATACGATGAAATAAAGCGGCTGCGTGAAGAATATCCGGAAAAGAAAGTGTATGCCGTGATTTCCGACATCGGCGCTTCCGGGGCTTATTATATCGCCGCGGCTGCCGATGAGATTTACGCCAATCGTGCCAGTCTTGTGGGGTCCATTGGCGTCGTCGCCGGTGGCTTCGGCTTTACCGGTGTGATGGAAAAGATTGGGGTTGATCGACGCCTGTACACGGCGGGTGAGAATAAGGCCTTCCTTGATCCTTTCTCGCCAGAGCAGGAAGAAGAAGTGATGTTCTGGCAGGGCGTGCTCGAAAACACCCATCAACAGTTCATTGAGGCGGTAAAGCAGGGTCGGGGTGATCGGCTGGCCAATGATGAGCGTCTGTTCAGCGGTCTGGTCTGGAGTGGCGACCAGGCGGTGGAGCTCGGCCTGGTGGATGGGCTGGGCAGCGCTTCGCACGTCGCCCGGCAGATTATCGGCCAGGAAGAGCTGGTGGATTACAGTCGCCGCAAATCGCCGCTCCAGGACATTGTTGACCAGCTTGGCGTTGCCTTCGGAGCGGGCTTTGCCAGTCAGTTGGTGGAGTCCCGTCTGGAGCTTCGCTAAACCTGGGCCGCATCAGGCCGGTTTTCCAGCAGCGGATTCCGGCCCCAGCGTCGCAGCATGTCATTCAGGGCAATCAGTGGCAGGCCCACGAGGCTGTTCGGGTCCCGGCCTTCCAGTGCTTCAAAAAGAGTGATGCCAAGGCCTTCCATCTTGAAGCTGCCTGCGCAGTCATAGGGCAGTTCTCGCCGCAGGTAAGCATCAATTTCCTCGGCTGTCAGTACCCGGAACCGGGCATTGTAGGGCTCGCAAAGACTCTCCAGTTTCCCGGAATCGGAGTCCAGCAGGGCAAGGCCTGTGAGAAACAGCACCCTGTGACCGCTGCTCTGATGCAACTGGCTCGTTGCCTGTTCATGGTTGCCGGGTTTGCTGAGCACCGAACCATCCGGGAGGCAGGCGACCTGGTCCGAGCCAATGATCCAGTGGCCGGGGAACCGCTCTGCCAGGGCGCGGGCCTTGCTTTCGGCCAGCCGCGTGACCAGCGACTCTCCGGATTCGCCCCGCTGCGGCGTCTCGTCGATATCGGGACTGGCGCAGGTGAACGGCAGGCCCAGCCGGTCCAGGAGTGTCTTTCGATAAGGCGATGAGGACGCCAGCAAAAGCGGTTTTCGGGACATCTTTAGAATCCTTTGAGTGCCCGGGCAGTGTATCCGGAGTGCGCCTATCGTAAATTACACCCTTCTGCACGGGAACCCCTGCCCAAAAAGCAACGAAGTCTTTGACAGCAGAGGGCTGCGCCCCTAAAATTGCGCGCCTATGCCAAAAGCGCCGAACGCCGAGTTACCCAAATCTGTTGATCCTTACCGGTTGGCGGAACAAAACAGCACTCTGGAGGGAACCATTCCCCTCAGCGGGCTTGGCCGTTTCCGGGAGGCTGTGCTGGGGTTTTCAGAGAATGCTGCGTGTCGGGTGACCTTGTCCTTTTATATGGACAGTGAGCGTCGCCGTGTTGTCTCGGGTGAGCTGGAGGCTCCGGTGGAGCTGGAGTGTCAGCGCTGCATGGGTTCCATGGCCGTGACACTGCTTTCCCGGTTCAGCCTGGGGTTGGTAACCAGTGATGAACAGGCGAGACAGCTGCCGAACGAGCTTGAGCCTTACCTGACCGATGATTTCAGCGCCGATCTTTGGTCAATGGCAGAAGATGAGCTGTTGCTGGTACTGCCACCGTTCCCGCTTCATGACCGGAATGAATGCCCGGCCCGGGAAGATCTTGAGGCTTACGAGCCTGGTGGCTCTGCTGTACCGCCGGTGAGGAAGTCGGGCGAGAACCCGTTCGGCGTGCTGGCGGATCTCAGGAAGACAAAGCATTAACCGGGCGTGGGTTTCCTCAGGGAAAGGAAAGCCGGCGCCCATCAAACGAACACAGGTTACTTTCCGAGTAATACAAAGTTTACGTTAACAGGTCAGGAGCATAATCATGGCTGTACAGCAAAACCGCAAAACCCGTTCCAAGCGTGGCATGCGCCGTTCACACGACGCTCTGAGCACAGCCGCTCTGAGCACCGATGCGACAACCGGCGAAGTTCATCGTCGTCACCACGTGTCTGCAGATGGTTTCTACCGTGGTAAGCAGGTAATCGAAGCGCGCGACGAGTAATCTCGTTGTCGCCAAGCACCGCACGGAATCGGATGGCGGAACGGTGAAGCCGGTCACCATTGCGATTGACGCCATGGGTGGCGACCGCGGAGCCACGGTTGTGGTTGCTGCGTCGCTACGGGCGGTGCGTGAAAATGAAGCCTTGAGCATCGTTCTGGTGGGAGTCCGGAGCGAGCTTGAGGCTTTGTTGCGTGAGGGGCATGCAAGAATCCGCATTGTTGAGGCGGCGGATGTGGTTCGCATGAATGAGCGCCCGTCCCATGCCCTTCGCCACAAGAAAAACTCATCCATGGCCATTGCCCTGAGCCTGGTCCGTGATGACGAAGCCCAGGGCTGTGTCAGTGCCGGCAACACCGGTGCCCTGATGGCGTTTGGCCGTACCATCATCCGCATGTATCCGGGCATTGAGAGGCCGGCTATCGCCAAGCTGATTCCCTCTCTCCGGGGGCGTTGTCATGTCCTTGATCTTGGCGCCAATGTCGATTCAACCGCGGAAAATCTCTACCAGTATGCCCTGATGGGCTCCCTGATGGCCTCGGCTATCTGCCAGCAGGCGGAACCCCGGGTGGCCTTGCTGAATGTCGGAGAAGAAGAGATCAAGGGCAATGAGCAGGTCCGCCTGGCCTCTCACATGCTGGCCCAGTGCGACACTGTCAATTATATCGGTTATGTGGAGGGAAGTGATCTTTTCCGGGATGTGGCCGACGTGGTTGTGTGTGACGGGTTTGTTGGGAATATCGCCCTGAAAACCGGTGAAGGCGTTGCCGGACTCCTGATTGAGTTGATGGAGCAGGCGTTCACCCGAAATCTCTACGGCAGGCTGGTTGGTCTGCTGGCCAGGCCGATTATTGGCCGGCTGCTTCGATTGATGGACCCCTCCCGTCACAATGGCGCCAGCCTGCTCGGGTTGCAGGGCGTGGTTATCAAGAGTCATGGCAACGCCAACGAGCGAGCCATGCTTTCAGCCATTCGTCAGGCTGTCCGGGAAGTCGAGCTGGAAGTGCCCCGCCGGATCAATGAGCGCCTCGACGACCTCATGCTTTGAACGCCTGAGACTAAAGTTTGCCCCGGTCTGACCACGCATTCGCGGATAATGGGCTTACCTTGTACTATTGGCTAATCTCCCGTAACCCCTTAATGACGATAAGATCCCGCTTATGAAATCAGCTTTTATTTTCCCCGGACAAGGGTCACAATCCGTTGGCATGCTCTCGGCGGCCGCTGAAGCCTGGCCCATGATCAACAGAACCTTTGCTGAAGCCTCTAACGTGTTGGGCTATGATCTCTGGCAGCTCTGCCAGAAGGGCCCGGCCGAGGAGCTGAATAGAACCATGGTCACCCAGCCTGCATTGCTGACGGCCAGTGTCGCCCTGTGGCGCCAGTGGTTTGTTGCAGGCGGCCGCAAGCCGGACTTCCTCGCCGGCCATAGCCTGGGCGAGTACAGTGCTCTGGTTGCCTCAGAGAGCCTTGACTTCATTGAAGCGGTGAGGCTGGTTCGCCTTCGTGGTGAGCTCATGCAGGATGCCGTGCCGGCAGGGGAAGGCAAAATGGCGGCTATCCTGGGTCTTGGGGATGATGATGTCGTCGCTGCCTGTGAAAGCGCTGCTCAGGGCGAGGTCGTCTCCGCCGTGAACTTCAATGCGCCGGGGCAAGTCGTGATTGCCGGTTCGGCGGCTGCCGTTGAACGGGCCATTGAAGCCTGTAGGGAGAAGGGCGCGCGTAAGGCCATGCCTTTGCCGGTCAGCGTTCCGTCCCATTGCGCCCTGATGAAAGGCGCGTCGGAAGAACTGGCAAAAGCCCTGGATGATGTACGCTTTAATGATGCTGTCATCCCGGTTATACAAAATGTTAACGCCGCGGCCGAGACGGAATCCGCTACACTGAAAGCCAATCTTCTGAGGCAGCTCTATTCGCCGGTCCTGTGGACAGATTCTGTTCGTACCCTCGTGGGCAACGGTGTGGAAGTGGCTGTTGAGTGTGGTACCGGCAAGGTCCTGGCTGGACTCGCAAAGCGTATTGACCGGACACTGGCGGTTCACAGCATCGAAGATCCGGACTCGCTGGCGAAGGCGCTCGACGCATTCAGCCAGTCCTGAAACGAAAGGGAGTGATTCATGTCTCTGGAAGGTAAGATTGCGCTGGTCACCGGTGCAACTCGCGGAATTGGTCAGGCGATTGCCCGTACACTGGCCGAGCAGGGCGCTGAGGTCATCGGTACGGCCACCAGCGCCAGCGGTGCCGAATCCATCACCAACGATCTGCAGTCAGCCGGGCTCAAGGGCTACGGCATGGTTATGAATGTGGCGGATCCCGCCAGTATCGAGGCAGGTCTGAAGGAGCTGACCGGGAGATCCGGTGCGCCGCTGATTCTCGTCAATAATGCCGGCATTACCCGCGATAACCTGCTGATGCGCTTGAAAGACGAGGACTGGGCGTCGGTTCTGGAAACCAACCTGTCCAGCGTTTATCGCACCAGTAAAGCTGTGCTTCGCGGAATGGCCAAGGCGAGATGGGGTCGGATTGTCAATATCAGTTCCGTGGTTGCCGGTATGGGTAATCCCGGGCAGGGTAACTACTGCGCCGCCAAGGCTGGGGTGGAGGGCTTTACCCGAAGCCTTGCCAAGGAAATGTCGAACCGGGGCATTACCGCGAATTGTGTGGCGCCGGGATTTATTGACACGGATATGACAAAAAAACTGGACGACAAGCAGCGCGAGGCTATGCTGGAAATCATACCCGCGGGTCGGCTGGGTGAGCCGGAAGAAGTGGCAGCTGTGGTTGCCTTCCTGGCATCAGATGCCGCCGGGTACGTGACGGGTGAAACCATCAACGTAAACGGTGGAATGTACATGGGATGAGCTTCGTTCCGGAGCCTGTGCGCAACTCCTTGTCGCGCAACATGTTTGACAGAATCCCTGCTTGTTTGCAGGTAGGGTTTAAACTAAACTGGCAGCACTTGAGTTGCTTGGTTGACACACAAAGTGAGGACATTATGAGTACAGTTGAAGAGCGCGTTAAGAAGATCGTTTGTGAACAGTTGGGCGTTAAAGAGTCCGAGGTTCAGAACTCATCTTCTTTTGTAGAGGATCTTGGCGCTGACTCACTGGACACCGTTGAGCTGGTTATGGCCCTGGAAGAGGAATTTGAAACCGAGATTCCTGACGAGGAAGCCGAGAAGCTGGCAAGTGTTCAGGACGCGATCGACTACATCGTCGCGCACACCTGATACTCTGCATTCAAGAAAGCCAGGCAAAAAGCCGTCCTTGTGAAACATCGGGGGACGGCTTTTTTATTGGCTGAAAATCCGGTTCAGTCCGGGTTCAGGTTTATACGGACAAGATCAGGTGCAAGGGGTTATGAGTAAACGGCGAGTTGTTATCACAGGCGTGGGCATGCTGTCTCCTCTGGGAAATGACGTGGAGTCATCCTGGGAAGGTATCCGGGCAGGACGCAGCGGGATAGGAATGATCGACCGCTTTGACACGTCGGGTTACAATACCCGGATTGGGGGTGCCATCCGTGAGCTGGATATGGAGCCATACCTCTCGGCCAAAGACGCCAGAAAGCTTGATGCATTTATTCATTATGGCCTTATTGCCGCCCAGCAGGCAGTGGATGACAGTGGTCTTGAGGCTTTTGGGGCGCTTGACCGGGAAAGAGTGGGGATTGCAATCGGCTCCGGGATCGGTGGTCTCGAGTACATCGAGAAAAGCGTTCTGACCATGGACAAGTCCGGTCCTCGCAAAGTCTCGCCTTTTTTCGTGCCGGCCTCTGTGATCAACATGATTTCCGGCAATGCGGCGATCCGTTTCGGCTACCGTGGTCCCAACATCGCAATTGTTACTGCCTGCACCACCGGCACTCACAATATCGGCTACGCTGCCCGCACCATTGCTTACGGGGATGCCGAGGTGATGCTGGCCGGCGGCTCGGAAATGGCAACAACGCGTACCGGAATGGCGGCCTTCTCGGCCGCCCGGGCACTTTCAACCCGCAACGACGAACCCGCCAGGGCAAGCCGGCCGTGGGACAAAGACCGGGACGGATTTGTGCTGAGCGACGGTGCGGGTGTCGTTGTTCTTGAAGAGCTGGAACACGCGAAGCAACGAGGTGCGACTATTTATGGTGAGGTTGTCGGCTTCGGCATGAGCGACGACGCCCACCACATTACCGCGCCTCCGGAGGGTGGCGAGGGAGCGGCCCGGTCCATGGCGAATGCGATCCGGGATGCCGGCCTGAAGCCGGATGAAATCGATTATATCAATGCCCACGGCACGTCAACCCAGGTGGGGGATGTGGCGGAAGTGGCTGCGGTCCGGCGTATATTCGAAGGCCATGCCGACAAACTCGCCATGAGCAGTACGAAATCCATGACCGGACACCTGCTTGGTGCTGCCGGTGCGGTCGAGGCGATCTTTTCGGTGTTGTCGATCCGCGATGGGGTGTTGCCCCCGACCATCAATCTGGACAATCCCGATGACGGCTGCGATCTGGATTTCGTTGCCCACCAAAGCCGTAAGGCGGATGTGCGGGTGGCGTTGTCTAACTCCTTCGGATTTGGCGGCACCAATGGAACCCTGATTTTCCGGCGCTTCGAAGGCTGACCATGGCCGTTTTTCGTCTGTTTTGGGCAGAGGAGGTCGGTTTGCCGGCGGATGACCGGGGGCTGGCCTATGGTGATGGCCTGTTCGAGACCATCCGTATGGTTGGTCAAAAAGGTGTTCTTCTTTCCCGACATCTTGAACGTATGGTGCGGGATGCCAGCAGACTTGGGATCAATGTTTCGCGCCGGGAACTCGCGGCTGTCTGTACTCAGGCTGGCCAGCGTTTTTCTGGGCGATTCAGCGATGATGGCTGGATTCTCAAACTGACCCTGACCCGTGGCGGAGGCGTTCGTGGTTACCGCCCGGACCCAGGCATGGTGCCAAACCTGCTTGTGTCTGCGTCTCCCCTGGCTTCCGCGCCCGATGCCTCAGGGGTTGTGGTCGATTTCTCCAGGGTTCCGTTGACGGTCAACCCTTTGCTTGCCGGCATCAAATCCCTGAACCGGCTTGAGCAGGTGATGGCGGCAGCCGATCTTGGCCAGTCTCTGTTTGAAGTCATAATGTCTGACAGCGACGGCAATCTCGTGGAAGGTACCCGGACCAATCTTCTGTTGCGGGTGGATGAGGCCTGGGTGGCGCCGCCTGCCGCCTGCCTGGCCGTTGCCGGAGTCTTGCGCCAGTGGCTGCTGGAGCGCCTGAGACAAAGGGGGGAGGTGGTGACCGAGCGACCGCTGACGGTCGAAGACGTACTGGGCCCGGAATGCCGGGGCCTGTTTCTCCTGAACAGCGTTCTCGGGATTATTCCGGTTCGCACCATTGCCGGTCATGATTTGCCTGTCGATAGCGGACTTGCGACAATCTTCAATCCTCTGGAATTACTGGGATAAATCGTTTGCTCAAGAAGTTGTTGCTTGCGTGTGTGAGTGTCGCCGTGCTGGCCTCGGCCGGAACCGGACTGTGGCTCTGGCAAGGCCTTCAGGGTCTTGAAAAACCAGTGACTCTGGACGAGCCGGTGCTTTTTAACGTTCCCCAGGGGGCCACGTTCACGGAAGTGGCTCAGAGATTGGAGGCGCAAGGACTGGTCGGGCAAAGCCTGTGGCTCAGGCTCTATGGCCGCCTGAATCCGGAGCAGTCCCGTATCAAGGCAGGTGACTATGAGTTTCTCGATGGCATGAGCCCGAAAGCCATGATCAGCCTCATGGTGTCCGGGGATATCAAACATTGGTACGTTCAGTTCATTGAGGGCTGGACGTTTCGTGACATGCGTGAAGCCCTGGCACGCGCTGAGCGGTTGCGGCGGGTAACGGGCGAGTGGAGTGATGAGCGGATCATGTCCGCCGTCGGAGCTGAAGGAGAACATCCTGAGGGGCGGTTCTTCCCCGACACCTATGCCTTTACCAGCAATGAAACCGATCTTGATGTTCTGCAGCGGGCCTTCAGCAGGATGGAGGCGGTTCTGGCGGAGGAATGGGAGGCCCGGGAGGAGGGCTTGCCCTACGATAACCCCTATGAAGCCCTGATCATGGCCTCCATCGTGGAGCGGGAGACCGGCGTCCCTGGCGAACGGGATCAGGTGGCCGGAGTGTTTGTTCGCCGTCTGCAAATGGGAATGCGGCTCCAGACCGATCCAACCGTTATTTATGGCATGGGTGACCGCTACCAGGGCCGGATTGGCCGGAAAGACCTGCGTACCCAAACGCCTTATAACACCTATCGGATTGATGGCCTCCCTCCCACGCCGATTGCCTTGCCGGGGCGCGATTCGATTCGCGCGGCCCTGCATCCGAATGACGGGGATGCGCTCTATTTTGTCGCCCGTGGCGATGGCTCCCACGAGTTTTCCCGTACCCTCGCCGAGCATCAGAAGGCCGTGCGGGAGTTTCAGCTCAACCGTCGCCAGGATTACCGGTCTTCTCCGGCGCCGGAAGATGGCTCCCCGGATAATGATGGGGGCGCCGGATGAGCGCTCGGGGAAAGTTCATCACATTTGAAGGCACCGAAGGTGTTGGTAAATCGACACAGCTCGCCAATGCCGCGAGAACCCTGAAGGGTCTTGGTGTAGACTTTATCGTGACCCGGGAACCTGGCGGGACGCCCGTGGCAGAGGCCATTCGTGAGCTGTTACTGTCTCCCCGGGATGAACCGGTGAACGAAACCACGGAGCTTCTCCTGATGTTCGCGGCGAGAGCGCAACATCTGTACAACCGCATACTGCCGGCTCTGGATCAAGGTAAATGGGTCCTGTGTGACCGCTTTACAGATGCGACATTTGCCTATCAGGGCGGCGGGAGAGGCGTGCCGGTTGAACGCATCACCCTTCTGGAAACCCTGGTCCAGGGTGAAATACGGCCGGATTACGTCGTGCTTCTGGATGCCCCGGTTGAAACCGGAATGGCCAGGGCTCGGAAACGAGGTGAGCTGGACCGTTTTGAACAGGAGGACCTGGAATTCTTCCAGAGAATCCGGGATGCCTATCTGGAGAGGGCTATGGCAATGCCCTCCAGGTATCATGTGGTTGATGCGGCGCTTCCGCTGGAAGTGGTGTCTGAAAGTGTTTCCAGAGTACTGGCAAGGCTGGCCAGGGGGTCCGGCAGTTCCTGAAAAGGGCTGGAGTTTGCCAATGCGTTCCGCGGCATTCGTGCACTTTTTGTAATGATCTGCTTTAATTGATGCACATTCTCAATTAAAGCCGGCAGTTTTAATGCTCAATACGAAACTTCTGAAACTTCCATTAGCCGCTCACCAGCACAAACATGAACACCATCAGATTGTTGCCGGGGTGCGGGGAGAAGCTGAACTGAGCGTCGATGGGGCCGGGTCCCATCTCGACACATGGAAGGCCTGCTTCGTTCCAACTCAAGCTAGACACGATTATTGTGGTGATGATAAAAATCACGTTCTGGTCATTAATCTTGACCCGCTGACCCCGGCCATCAATACACCGGCTCATGCCGACTATGAGCGGATGATGCGGGTGTTTGAAAAGCCTCGGACCCTGCAAATGGATAGTCGTCTGCAGGCGCTGGTCCAGTTTGCTGCCGGCGAGTTTGATCGCGCACCGGATAACAAAACCCTCCAGCAGCATCTGGCCGCAAGTATTCTTTACTGTATGGCTGACCGGGTCAGTGACCGGTATGCCAGATTCCCGAATCGTTACAGCATCAGCCCTGAAGCCGTTCGACGTTATATCCTCAAAAATCTCCATCGCAAGATTACGGTTGAAGACATGGCCGGCGAGGCCTGTCTGAGTGTCAGCCGGTTCCACGAGGTTTTCAGGGAAGTGGCTGGCATTACACCTCACCAGTTTCTGTTATTCACCCGCCTTGATCAGGCAATCGAATTGCTTGTGTCCACCGCTCTCTCGGTGTCCGAAATCAGTTACCGAACGGGTTTTTCTTCCCAGAGCGCACTGACGAATGCATTGCGAAAGTATAAGGGTACAACACCGTCCCGATTGCAATTCCGTGAGGAAGTGGCCTGATATGGTCCGTGATTGGAGTAGTACCGTAGGATTCTGCAAAAGAATCGTAGGATTTTGTAAGCCTGGTATCGGTAGTAATACTACCTTATAGCAGCTGGGGGCCCGTCTGGCGCAATTGCTCAAGGAAGCTGTCGCAATCCCTGGATGGTTGACTATATTCCATGGAGTGCGCTTGCAGGGTATCGCCTTGCTCTAATCAGGATGGGATTCGGGTATACAAGAAGAATGGTACAGCATGCCGGCGTTGGGTCGGCACTGTGCCTCGCGAGCGGATCTAATCCGACTCATTTAACCGGAGGAGCCTTATGGCTATTGGTGTTTGGATCAGTCTATTTGCATATTTTGCGCTCATGATTGCCATCGGCATTTATGCAATGCGCAGATCTACTTCTTCGTCTGAAGATTATATGCTGGGCGGGCGAGCACTCAGTCCTAAAGTAGCGGCCCTTTCAGCGGGTGCTTCGGATATGAGTGGATGGTTGCTTCTGGGCCTTCCGGGGGCGTTGTATGTAACCGGCCTGGCGTCCGCCTGGATCGGCATCGGCTTGTTTGTGGGTGCCTTTTTTAACTGGGTGTTGGTTGCGCCCCGGCTCCGGGAACAAACGGTGCATTACGGCAATGCCATTACCATCCCGTCCTTCCTGGCAAACCGGTTCCCGACCCAGGCATTGTCTTTGAGAACGGTGTCAGCGGTTGTCATCGTTATTTTCTTCGCGGTTTACACGGCGTCCGGCCTCGTTGCCGGCGGCAAGCTGTTTGAAAGCGCGTTTTCCGGGATTTTCAATTTTGGTGGCCTGAGCGATTACGCTGTGGGTATCGTGATCACCCTGGGGGTCGTGCTGGCCTATACGGTTGTGGGTGGTTTCCTTGCGGTGAGCATGACGGACTTTGTTCAGGGCTGCATCATGATGCTGGCGCTGGTGATCATGCCAGCCGTTGTGCTCTTTGGCGAAGGCGGTGGTGGCTACGCCCAGGCGTCCCAGACCCTGAATGAAGTCGATCCCACGCTGTTGTCCTGGACCGAAGGGCTTACCTTTGTCGGCTGGCTTTCAGCAGTAACTTGGGGGCTTGGTTATTTCGGTCAGCCGCACATTATCGTGCGCTTCATGGCCATTCGCACTCTAAAAGATGTTCCGATTGCCCGCAACATCGGCATGGGCTGGATGGGGATTTCACTCTTCGGTGCTATCTCTCTGGGCGTGTTCGGCCGCGCATACGCAGTGCGCAACGGCCTGGATATTGCGGACCCGGAAACCATCTTTATCATCCTGTCTGACCTGCTGTTCCACCCGCTGATCACGGGTTTCCTCTATGCGGCTCTTCTGGCTGCGGTCATGAGTACCATCTCCAGCCAGCTTCTGGTGTCGTCTTCTTCACTGACCGAGGACTTCTACCGTCTGTTCCTGCGTAAAGAAGCAACGGATAAGGAGTGCGTGGGTGTAGGCCGGATTTGTGTGGTGCTGGTGGGCCTGGTTGCCGCCATTATTGCGTCTGACCCGAACTCCCAGGTTCTGGCCCTGGTCAGTAACGCCTGGGCGGGCTTCGGTGCGGCATTTGGCCCGTTGATTATCCTGTCGCTGATGTGGCCGCGTGCCAACGGCGCCGGTGCCATCGCAGGCATGGTTGTGGGTGCCGCCACCGTCATAATCTGGATTTCGCTGGGCTGGAACGGAGAGTTCATGGGTGGTCCTGGCGTATACGAAATTATTCCGGGCTTTATTGCTTCCTGGATTGCCATCATGGTGGTGAGTCTTGCCACTTCGGACGCTGGTGAGTATCAGCACATCACCCGCTAAGGCAAGGGGCGCATAAGCGCCGGGAGAGGCTCTGCTTCTGCTGATAAGCCCTCTGCCCGCCCGGGCGGAGGGCGGCCGAAGGCTCTACATTGTGCCACTATGCATTCTCATCAAAAAACGCCAGCCTCCCGGCTGGCGTTTTCATGGAGCTAGACCTTGCAGGTCAGGCCTTAAGCGACGTTCGCTTCAGACGCCTTGCTGGTGTAGTTTTCCATCTGGTCGAAGTTGAGATACTTGTAGATCTCTTTCGACATGCTGTTCAGGTCCTTGGCGTACTCCATGTACTCTTCGGCGGAGGGGAGTTTGCCAAGCACCGCACCAACCGCTGCCAGTTCCGCAGAGGTCAGGTACACGTTGGCACCATCACCCAGGCGGTTCGGGAAGTTACGGGTGGAGGTGGACAGCACGGTGCTCCTGGCAGCCACGCGGGCCTGGTTGCCCATGCACAGGGAGCAGCCCGGCATCTCGGTGCGAACACCGGCGGTGCCGTAGATGTTGAAGTAGCCTTCTTCCATCAATTGAGCCTGGTCCATCTTGGTGGGAGGAGACATCCACAGACGGGTCTTCAGGGGCTCCTTATTTTGTGCCAGCAGCTTACCAGCGGCACGGAAATGACCAATGTTGGTCATGCAGGAACCGATGAATACTTCGTCTACCTTGTCGCCAGCCACTTCGGACAGGAACCTGGCGTCGTCCGGGTCGTTCGGGCAACACACGATCGGCTCCTTGACCTCGGCCAGATCGATTTCGATGACGTGAGCGTACTCGGCGTCTTTGTCGGCACGCATCAGCTTCGGATCGGCCAGCCACGCTTCCATCTGTTGGGCGCGACGCTCCAGGGTACGCGGATCGCCGTAGCCTTCGGCAATCATCCAGCGCAGCATGGTGATGTTGGAGCGCAGGTACTCGGCCACGGACTCTTCCGACAGGTTGATGGTGCAACCGGCCGCAGAGCGCTCAGCCGACGCATCAGACAGCTCGAACGCCTGCTCAACAGTCAGGTGCTCAAGGCCCTCGATTTCCAGGATACGACCGGAGAATTCGTTGATCTTGCCCTTTTTCTCAACGGTCAGCATGCCCTGCTTGATGCCGTAAAGCGGGATGGCGTGTACCAGGTCGCGCAGGGTGATGCCCGGCTGCATTTCGCCCTTGAAGCGAACCAGGACCGACTCTGGCATATCCAGCGGCATAACGCCGGTAGCGGCGGCAAACGCCACCAGGCCCGAACCGGCCGGGAAGGAGATGCCCATCGGGAAGCGGGTGTGGGAGTCACCCCCGGTGCCCACGGTGTCCGGCAGCAGCATGCGGTTCAGCCAGGAGTGGATGATGCCGTCGCCCGGACGCAGTGAAACACCGCCGCGGGTACGGATAAAGTCTGGCATGGTGTGCTGCATTTCCACGTCCACCGGCTTCGGGTAGGCCGCGGTGTGACAGAAGGACTGCATCACAAGGTCGGCCTGGAAGCCCAGGCAGGCCAGGTCTTTCAGCTCGTCCCGGGTCATCGGGCCGGTGGTATCCTGGGAGCCCACGGTGGTCATGTGCGGCTCGCAGTAGGTGTTCGGACGAACGCCCTTGCCTTCTTCCAGGCCGCAGGCCTTACCCACCATCTTCTGGGCCAGGGTGAAGCCTTTAGTGCCAGCTTCCGGATCTTTCGGCAGGCGGAACAGGTCGGTGGCGCCCATGCCCAGCGCTGCACGTGCCTTGGCGGTCAGGCCACGACCGATGATCAGTGGGATACGGCCGCCGGCCTGAACTTCGTCCAGGATTACGTCGGACTTGAACCTGAACTCAGAGATGGTTTCGCCGGCCTCGTTCAGGATCTTGCCTTCGTAAGGGCGGATCTCGATCACGTCGCCCATGTTCATGTCGTCAACCGGAGCTTCGAAGACCAAAGCGCCAGCGTCTTCCATGGTGTTGAAGAAGATCGGGGCAACCTTGTTGCCGATACAGACACCGCCGGCACGCTTGTTAGGCACGCCTGGGATGTCTTCACCGAAGAACCACAGAACCGAGTTGGTGGCGGACTTACGGGAAGAGCCGGTGCCGACCACGTCACCTACGAAGGCGACCGGCAGACCCTTGGATTTGATGTCGTCGATCTGGCTCATCGGGCCGGTTACGCCGGGCTCTTCCGGCTTCAGGCCGTCGCGTTCCATTTTATAGGCGGCGCGGGCGTGCAGCGGGATATCCGGGCGGGACCAGGCATCCGGAGCCGGAGACAGGTCGTCAGTGTTGGTTTCACCAGTGACCTTGAACACCACCATTTTGGTGCTTTCGGGAACCTTTTTCTTGTTGGTGAACCATTCGGCATTGGCCCAGGATTCAACCACGGACCTGGCGACGGCGTTGCCAGCGTCCATCTTTTGCTTAACGTCGTTGAACGCGTCAAACATGAGCAGCGTGTGCTTGAGTTCTTCGCCTGCCAGTTCGGCCAGTTCGGAATCGTCCAGAAGGTTAACCAGGGTCGCGATGTTGTAGCCACCCTGCATCATGCCCAGCAACTGGACCGCCTTCTTTTTGTCGATCAGCGGAGAAGCAGCTTCACCTTTGACAATGGCAGACAGGAAGGCGGCTTTTACGTAAGCGGCTTCGTCCACACCCGGCGGAACGCGGTTTTCCAGGAGGTCAACCAGGGTTTCTTCCTCACCCGCTGGCGGGTTTTTCAGCAGTTCAACCAGCGCGGCAGTCTGCTCGGCGTTCAGGGGCTTGGGAGGAATACCCAGGGCTTCACGTTCGGCAACGTGTTCACGGTAGGCTTCTAACACGATATGGACCCTCATCAGTTGGAATGTCCCGCGCCGGCTTCTTGCCTGGCGGGAGGTTTTTGGCGGAAAGGCCGCAGGAGCCTCTGAATAATGCCTCAAATCACCGATGGGGTTTCAGGGTTTATTCAGAGACTCCTTAATCTGGCGCTGCATTCTATAGGAAACCCCTTATAAAGTTAAGTTGGGCAGAGGTCGGAGAAATCTGCTAGGTGCGTTATACTCGCGGGCCGCAAATCAACCACCGTAATGACGCCATGAACGACGCCCTGCAAGAGATTCACGACTTTCTGCCGTGCCGGACACCACAACAATGGATCGACAACGCCCTGGCCAACCAGGACCTGATGCTCATCGACCATGCCCATTGTGAGAAAAAGGCGGCCTCAACCGCGCTGAGCCTGATGTACCGGTACGTGGATAACACCGGGTTGCTGAACAGGATGTCGCGGCTGGCCCGTGAAGAGCTCCGGCATTTTGAGCAGGTACTTGCGATCATGAACAAACGAGGCGTGGAGTACTGCCATCTGACACCGGCTCGCTACGCTGCCGGGCTGAGGCAGGAAGTCCGCTCGGAAGATCCCGGGCGTTTGGTGGATTTGCTTATCGTAGGTGCCATTATCGAAGCGCGTTCGTGCGAGCGGTTCGCGGCATTGGCGCCTTTTCTGGATGAAAAGCTGGAAGATTTCTATACCGGCCTGCTTAAATCCGAGGCGCGGCACTATCAAGACTATCTCAAGCTTGCTGAGCAGGCGGCCGCCGGCCCGGTGGACGAGCGCGTTGCCGAGTTTCTGGCGCTGGAAAAGGCACTGATTGAGGAGCCGGACACCGAGTTCCGGTTTCACAGCGGTCCGGTAAGCTGAAACCGGGGTCAGATGAACGCCTTCATCTGACCCCAAGTTCACGCTTTTTATCGAAGCTTCCGACAAAGCTCAATCCAGGCATCAATCCCGGCACTGCGGTATTTCTGTTTGTGCAGGATGAAGTAGAACTGCCGGTCAAAGCGCCGGTGCTCCGGCACCGCCAGGGGAACCAGGCTGCCACGTTTGAAGGCGTCGGCCAGAACCACGTCGGACAGGCAGCCAATACCGAGGTTCGCTTCGACCGCGCGCTTAATGGCTTCGGTATGCTCCAGTTCCAGCAGCACGTTCAGATCCGGCAGCAGACCGTGCATGCCTCGCTCAAAACTCTGCCGTGTTCCGGAACCTTGTTCCCTCATAATCCAGGTGGCCTTGCGCAGATCCTCGTCCGTGAGCGAGCCTATGCTGGCCAGAGGGTGGCTGGGCGAGCAGAAAACCACCAGTTCATCGCCCCGCCAGGGAATGACATCCAGTTCTGACGACTGCAGCTCCCCCTCAATCAGCCCGATATCCAGTTCAAAATCCTTGACCCTTCTGGCGATCGTGCTCGTGTTGGCCACCTCCAGGGCGACTCGTGGCCGGGTAGGGGTATTCATGTATTGGGCCATGACACCGACTGCCAGATAGTTGCCGATGGTGAGCGTGGCGCCGACTTTTAAGGCCCCCACTTCCGTGTGTTTGCTGAATGCCTGCTCCAGTTCGTTTGCCTGGGCGAGGATGGCCTCAACTTTTGGCCGGTAGAGTCGACCGAGCTCGTTAAGCTGAAGGCGTTTGCCAACGCGGTCAAACAATTGGATATCAAACTGGTTTTCCAGTTCTTTGAGCGCACTGCTGGCTGCGGACTGCGACATGGCGAGCGACTCGGCGGCGCGAGTGATGTTCTGGAAATGGGCTGCGGCCAGGAAGACTTCCAGTTGTCGAAAACTGTATTTCATAACATTTCGCTCTAAATCGACTCTCTCGAATAAGGTTATGAGAATATCCCATTTTCCCGATAGGTTAGTGCTGGGTTACACTTAACGCAATCCAAAGTTGAAACATTCGCCGTAAAAAGCGTAACGAACAGGCAAGAGGTTTACATGAGCAACCTGATCAAAGAGAAAGTTACCAGCGTCCACCACTGGAACGATACCCTGTTCAGCTTCACCACAAGCCGGGACCCGGGATTTCGTTTCAAGAACGGGCATTTTGTCATGATCGGTCTGGAAACCGACGGCAAGCCCCTCATGCGCGCGTACAGTATTGCCAGTGCCAATTATGAGGAAGAGCTGGAGTTCTTTTCGATCAAGGTTCAGGATGGCCCGCTGACGTCCCGCCTTCAGAAGATTCAGGTAGGGGACGAGATCCTGGTGAGCCGCAAGCCGACCGGTACCTTGATACTGGATAACCTGCTGCCGGGCAAGAATCTCTGGTTGATCAGCACCGGTACCGGGCTCGCGCCGTTCATGAGCATCATCAAGGATCCTGAAGTCTACGAGGCGTTCGACAAGGTGATCCTGACTCACGGCGTGCGCTATGTGTCAGAACTTGCCTACCAGAAGGAAATCGAAGAGCTGCCGGAAAACGAGTTCTTCGGTGAAATGGTCGAAGGCAAGCTTGTGTATTACCCGACTGTCACCCGTGAGGAATTCCGTAACCGGGGCCGCCTGACGGATGCTATGAAAACCGGAAAGATCACCCGTGATCTGGGCCTGCCGGAGTTCGACCTGGAGAATGACCGGTTCATGATCTGCGGCAGCCCGAGCATGCTCAAGGACACCTGCGCTATCCTTAACAACATGGGCTTCAAGGAAGCTCGGGGTGGCGACATGGGGCATTACGTTATCGAGCGGGCGTTTGTGGAGCAGTAAAGGGGCATCACACAAGCCCTGATAAAACCGGAGCATCACGCTCCGTTTTTTTTGTGCTGAAATCGGGGTCAGATGAAAGCTTTCATCTGACCCCAGGTTCACAAGGGCCGGCCCTTTTTTCGTGGATCTGGCGGAATCCTCCGTGTAAACGGGAAGCGGCGTGCAGTGTATCTCCTGGCTAGCAACTCCAACGGCCGCTTACTGCCCATTGTGCCTTCGTCGTGCAACCGGGGCCTTTCTTTGTGGCCAGTATGCCAGTGTATAGTAGGTGGTTTTGGAGATAGGAAAGACACGATGTTTCATCTTGAACTGGAACCACGTTTCAGCGATACCGATGCCCTGGGGCACATCAGTAATACCTCCTTGCCAGTCTGGTTTGAACAGGCCAGGACGCCGGTTTTCCGGATTTTTCATCCCACGCTGGAAGTGGAGACCTGGCCGCTGATCATCGCCCGGCTGGAGGTTGATCTGATGGCACAGAGTTACTGGCATATGCCGGTGAAGATCCGCACCGGCATTGGAAAAATCGGCAACAGCTCCTTCCACGTGGTTCAGGAGGCATGGCAGAATGGCAAACAGATTGCCCGTGGCGTGGCAGTTCTGATTCATTTTGATTACAAGGCAGAAAAAGCCCTGCCGATTCCGGACGAGATCAGGTCGGAACTGTCCGCGCATCGGATGGACTGAGGCAGGCAACGGTGACTATGCCCTTGGGTCCGGACCCTACTCATCAGGAGTGAGCCATTGGCTTTTAAACCCCTCTTAGTGATCTTCCTGGCCAGCCTGCTGGGGCTGGCTGGTTGCGATTCGGATGAAAAGGAGCCTAAAAGCGGTTCCAAGAGCGCCGTTGGGGAGAATTCTGAGCTGCGCGCCAGGGATATATCCCTGGCCCTGACTCCGGCTCAGCTCGATTGGGTCGGTCAGCAGATTTTCCGGAACGAGTGCGGGGGGCGTTTCGAGTGCCTGGTTCACTGGAATGAGGGGGAAGCCTTTCCGTCCCTGGGTATCGGGCACTTTATCTGGTATCCGGAGGGTGTGGATGGAAGGTTCGTGGAAAGTTTTCCTGCTCTTATCGAGTACTTGAAGCAGCGCCAGGTCAGTATTCCCGAGTGGCTGAGAGATCTCGCCCCCTTTGACGCCCCCTGGGGTGACAGGCAGTCCTTTCTGGCTGTCGTTGATTCGCCGGAAATGGCAGAGCTCAGGGAGTTTCTGGCGGGCAGTCAGGGTATGCAGGCGGAGTTTATATTTCGTCGGGCCAGAACCTCTCTGGAGAAGGTGATTGATGCGGCTCCCGAAGCACAGAAAGACGACATCACCGAGCGCCTCGAAGCCTTGAGCCAGACGCCCGGCGGCGTTTACGCAATCATGGATTACGTTAACTTCAAAGGGGAGGGGGTGTCGCAGACGGAGCGTTATAACGGTGAAGGCTGGGGCCTGTTGCAGGTGCTGATGGCCATGTCCGGCGATCCGGAAGATGCGGCCGTTCAGCAATTTCAGGAGGCGGCCCGCAAAGTGCTGACCCGCAGGGCAGAGAATGCTGAAAATCCGGTTGAGCGGGAGCGCTGGCTGCCGGGCTGGCTGAAGCGGCTGGACACCTACTCTGAACCTCCTGAAATGACAATCCCCTCGGAAAATTCCTGAAAATCAGTTCAAACCCTGATCTATGTTCTATCAGTGTAACCGAGCGTTCAGGAAAACACCTTTCCACCGACGAGCCTGACCGTGAAGCAGGGTGGGCGGATCCTTATCTGTGGCCCGTCCGGCTCCGGAAAATCCAACCAGGCCAACAGTACCCGGGTCAGTTGTCCGGTGGCCAGCAGCGGCGGGTGGCCATTGCCTGGGTGATCTTTATGGATGGCGTTACAGCGGGTGTTTGCCGAGAATGGGTGACGCGCCGGGTGTCACTTCCAGCCACCAGACGTTCTCGGCCCAGTCGCCCAGGACAATCCGCTTCGCTGGCTGCCCATTCGCAGTCAGCGCATGCTCCGCCGGACGGTGGGTGTGGCCATGGATCATCCGTTGCACGCCGTGGGCTTCCATTTCCCGGACCACCTCACCGGGCGTTACATCCATGATGAACTCCTCCTTGTCCTGGTTTTTGGCCATGCTGATCTCCCTCAGTTGGCGGGCCATCTGCTGGCGGTCTTTCAGGGGCCGCTGGAGGATCATCTTTTGCCATTGCGGGTTGCGCATGTTGACGCGGAACTTCTGGTACTCCTCATCGGCTGTGCACAGGCTGTCACCATGCATCAGCAGGGTCGGCGTGCCATACAGATCGATCACGCTGGGATCTTCCAGCAACGCCGCACCGGCACGATCACAGAAATTCGCTCCGATGAGGAAATCCCGGTTGCCATGCATCAGAAAGATCTCGGTGCCCCCGCCGCTCACGTTGCGAAGGGCGGCCGCAACCTTTTCCTGCAGTGGTGTTCGCTCATCGTCCCCAATCCAGGCCTCAAAAAAGTCGCCAAGGATGTAGAGCCGTTTAGCCCCGGCCGCTTTTTGCTCAAGAAAGGCCAGGAACGCCCTGGTGATGTCCGGGCGTGATTCCTCGAGGTGAAGGTCTGAAATAAACAGCGTGGTCACGCGTCCTCCAGAACCTCGGCTTTCTCGATAACCACGTCATCCGAGGGCACGTCCTGATGGCCGGCGCGCATGATGGTGCGCACGGCCCGAATGGCGTTGACCGTTTCCATGCCTTCAACCACCTTGCCGAAAACACAGTAGCCCCAGCCTTCTGCATTCTTGGCGGTGTGGTCAAGAAAACCGTTGTTCTCAACGTTGATGAAGAACTGGGCGGTGGCGGAATGCGGGTCCATGGTGCGGGCCATGGCAATGGTTCCCTGCATATTGCTCAGGCCGTTATCTGCCTCGTTCTGGATGGAATCCCGGGTTTTGCGCGGCGTCATGTCCGGCTCGAATCCGCCGCCCTGAATCATGAAGTTGCTGATCACACGGTGAAAAATCAGGCCATCGTAAAAGCCTTCGCGAACATACTGTTCAAAGTTTTTGGCGGTTTCCGGAGCCTTGTCGTAATCCAGTTCCAGCTTGATGTCACCATGGTTGGTTGTCAGCAGAATCATCAGGGTTTCCTGTTCATAATGGTTGAATGCGTTCAAAGCCCCATTGTACTCAAGAGTTTCCCGCTGTGCATGAGTCCGGCAAGGATTTGTGAGTATAATACGCGGTTTGAGATTCACTCCCTTTAAACAGAGATTGTATGAGCGCCGAGTCGAAAAAAGCCCACAACTTTATCCAGAGCCTGATCGAAGACGCCATCGCCAGGGGCGAGCACACCGGCAAGGTGGTTACCCGTTTCCCGCCTGAGCCCAATGGCTACCTGCACATTGGCCACGCCAAGTCGATCTGCCTGAACTTTGGTATCGCCGAAACCTTTTCCGGCGAATGCAACCTGCGGTTTGACGACACCAACCCGGAGAAGGAAAACCAGGAGTACATCGACGCCATCAAGCAGGACGTGGAATGGCTTGGCTATGAGTGGGCCGGTGAGGTGCGCTACGCTTCGGACTATTTTGACGCTCTGTATGAGTTTGCCGAAGAGCTCATTACCCGGGACAAGGCCTACGTGTGCGCCCTGACCGCCGACGAAATGGCCGAGTACCGCGGCAGCCTGAAAAAACCGGGCAGAAACAGCCCCTATCGGGATCGGCCGGTTGAAGAAAGCCTGCAACTGTTCCGCGACATGCGCGATGGCAAATTCGAGAATGGTGAACTGGTGCTTCGGGCCAAGATCGATATGGCGTCCCCGAACATCAACCTGCGCGACCCGATTCTTTACCGTATCCGGTACGCTGACCATCACCAGACCGGCAACAAGTGGTGCATCTACCCGATGTACGATTTCACCCATCCGATTTCGGACGCCATGGAGGGAATCACCCATTCCTTGTGCACTCTGGAATTCGAGGATCACCGGCCGCTGTATGACTGGGTCTTGGATAATATCTCGGCCCCCTGTCACCCGCGCCAGATCGAGTTTGCCCGGCTGAACCTGAACTACACCATCACGTCGAAGCGCAAGCTCAGGCGGCTGGTGGATGAGGGGGTTGTAGAGGGCTGGAATGATCCGCGCATGCCCACCATTTCCGGGATGCGCCGGCGCGGCTACACGCCCGAATCCATTCGCACCTTCTGCGACATGATTGGCGTGAACAAGGCTGGCGGTACCGTGGATGTGGGCATGCTGGAGCACGCCATCCGGGAAGATCTCAACAGTCGTGCGCCGCGGGCCATGTGTGTGATGCGCCCGCTGAAAGTGACGCTGACCAACTACCCGGCCGACAAGAGCGAAACCCTGACTCTGCCGGTCCACCCGCAAAACCCGGATATGGGCGAACGGGAAGTGCCCTGGACCCAGACCCTGTATATCGATCAGGCAGACTTCGAGATGGAGCCGCCGCGCAAATGGAAGCGGCTGGCCCCGGATCAGGCGGTACGCCTGCGGGGCGGCTATGTGGTGACCTGCCGGGAAGTGATCCGGGATGACAGCGGCAAGATCATGGAGCTCAGGTGCGAATACGACCCGGATACCCTGGGCGTCAATCCCGACGGCTATAAGCCCAATGGCGTTATCCACTGGGTTTCGGGCACCGATAGCGTGGAAGCGGACATTAACCTGTATGACCGTCTGTTCAGTCATGAATCGCCGGACAGTGATAAGGACGGCGACCTGATGGATCATCTGAATCCGGAATCTCTGGTCGTTCTCAAGGGTGCCAGGGTCGAGAAGAGCCTGGCGCAGCCTCGTGCCGATCTGCCCTACCAGTTTGAGCGGGAAGGCTATTTCTTCTGCGATCAGGAGCACACCGCCAGTGCTGGCCGACCGGTTTTCAACCGCACCGTAACGCTCAGGGATTCCTGGGGTAAGGGGGGCAAGTGATCCGCATCTACAACACGCTGACCCAGCAGAAGGAAGAACTGCGGCCGATTGAACCGGGCAGGGTCCGGATGTATGTCTGCGGCATGACGGTGTACGACTACTGCCATCTTGGCCATGCCCGGGTTCTGGTGGCGTTTGATGTGGTCACCCGTTACCTTCGCCACCGCGGTTACGATGTAAACTATGTTCGCAACATTACCGATATTGACGATAAGATCTTGCGCCGTGCGGATGAGAACGGTGAGCCCTATAACGAGCTTACCGACCGGATGATCAGGGCGATGCACGAAGATGAAGCCCGTCTTGGTGTGCTGTCTCCGGATGAAGAGCCCCGGGCGACTGCGTACATTGACGAAATCATCGCGATGATCCACAAGCTGATTGCCAGTGGCCACGCCTATGCGGCGGATAACGGTGATGTCTATTTTGCCGTTGATTCCTTCGAGGAATACGGCAAGCTCAGCAAGAAAAAACTGGAGGATCTGCTGGCGGGCGCGCGAGTTGACGTGCAGGAAGCCAAACGCAGTCCGGCGGATTTTGCGTTGTGGAAAGCGGCCAAGGCAGGGGAGGTCAGCTGGCCTTCGCCCTGGGGTGATGGTCGACCCGGTTGGCACATAGAGTGTTCGGCCATGTCCACCGCCTGCCTGGGCGACACCTTTGACATTCATGGCGGCGGCCCCGATCTGTTGTTCCCGCACCATGAAAACGAGATTGCCCAGTCCCAATGCGCCACCGGCCACACCTTCGTGAACACCTGGATGCACGCCGGCGCCATTCGGGTAAACAAGGAGAAAATGTCCAAATCCCTGGGCAATTTCTTCACTATCCGCGAGATTATGGAAAAGTACCCTGCGGAAGTGGTTCGCTATTTCCTGGTTTCCAGTCATTACCGGAGCCAGGTGGACTATTCCGAGGAAAACCTGGCGGAGGCCGGTCGCACGCTCACCCGGCTCTACCATGCGCTGAGGGGGATTGTGCCCGCCAAGGCTGCCGACGTGCCGGAATCCGAGCATGATGAGCGGTTCGCCGAGGCGATGGACGATGACTTCAACACCGCAGGCGCCATTGCTGTGTTGCACGCCGTCGCTAACGAGATCAATCAGCATCGCCGCGATGGTCGTGAAGACGATGCCAAGCACAGTGCAGCGATTCTTGTAAGGCTCGGCGGTATCCTGGGGCTGCTGCAGCAGGACCCCGAGGCATTCTTCCAGGCAGGCACGGGAAGTGAGCTCAGCGCCGAGGATATTGAAGCACTGATCCAGGCCCGGGCCGATGCCCGCAAGGCCAAGAATTTTGCCGAGGCCGACCGGATCCGCGACGATCTTCTTGAAAAAGGTATCATTCTGGATGATTCCCGCGAGGGGACAACCTGGCGTAAAGCCTGAATTTTGGGGAAATGGTGGTTGGTCAGACCAGTTTTGCGCGTGCAGGAATGATCTTGTACGGATTTTCCCTTACAATGCGGCGCTCAAATTAGAATGCCCCCTCAAGATGAAGGGGGAGTCGGGAAACGTAACCCACTGAGGCAGACAACGATGACAGAACGCGTACAAGTCGGCGGCATTCAGGTCGCAAAGAATCTGTATGATTTCGTAAACAACGAAGCGATCCCGGGTACCGGAATCGATGCCGACAAATTCTGGGCAGAATTCGACAAAATCGTGAACGAGCTGGCACCGCGCAACCGCGAGCTGTTGGCCAAGCGTGATGCGATCCAGGAAAAAATGGACCGCTGGAACCGGGACCACAAGGGCCAGAAGCTGGACATGGCCGAGTACAAGTCCTTCCTGAAAGACATCGGTTACCTGGTTGACGAGCCTTCGGAGTTCAAGATCTCCACCTCCAATGTTGATCCGGAAGTGGCCACCCTGGCCGGCCCGCAGCTAGTGGTTCCGATCATGAATGCCCGTTTTGCTCTCAACGCGGCGAACGCGCGCTGGGGTAGCCTCTACGATGCCCTGTACGGTACCGATGCGATCTCCGAAGAAGGCGGCGCCGACAAAGGCCGTGGTTACAACCCCGTTCGCGGGGCCAAAGTTATCGAATGGGCCCGTAACCTGCTCGACAGCTCCGCGCCTCTGGCCTCTGGCAGCCATAAAGATGCTGCCAAGTATCTGGTTGAAGGTGGCAAGCTGGTCGTCAAGCTGCAGAACGGTGAGACCACCGGTCTGAAAGACGAAGCCGGCTTTGTTGGCTACACCGGTGCTGCCGACGCGCCCACCGGCGTGCTGCTGGTCAAGAACGGCATGCATTTCGAGATCCAGATCGACGCCAGCCACCCGATTGGCAAAGACGACGGCGCGAACGTCAAAGACGTACTGATGGAGTCTGCACTGACCACCATCATGGACTGCGAAGACTCGGTAGCGGCCGTAGACGCTGACGACAAGGCATTGGCTTACCGCAACTGGCTGGGCCTGATGAAGGGTGATCTGCAGGAAACCTTCGAAAAAGGTGGCGAGCAGCTGACCCGGAAGATGAACGCGGATCGCACCTATACCGCACCGGACGGCAGCGAGCTGAGCCTGAAGGGTCGCAGCCTGATGTTCATCCGTAATGTCGGCCACCTGATGACCAACCCGGCGATTCTGCTGAAAGACGGCAGCGAAGTACCGGAAGGTCTGATGGATGGCCTGATCACGTCGCTGATTGCCATTCACGACATGAAAGGCAACGGTAAGTTCCAGAACAGCACCAAAGGCTCCATGTACATTGTGAAGCCCAAGATGCATGGCCCGGAAGAGGTGGCGTTCACCAACGAATTCTTCGGTCGCGTTGAAGACGCTCTCGGCCTGCCTCGCTTTACCCTGAAAGTGGGCATCATGGACGAGGAACGCCGCACCACGGTTAACCTGAAGGCCTGTATCCACGCCGCCAAGGAGCGCGCTGTGTTCATCAACACCGGCTTCCTGGACCGCACTGGTGACGAGATTCACACCTCCATGGAACTGGGTCCGTTCATTCGCAAAGGCGCGATGAAGCAGGCAACCTGGATCAACGCCTACGAGCAGTGGAACGTGGACATCGGTCTGGAGACCGGTTTCCGTGGCGTTGCCCAGATTGGTAAAGGTATGTGGGCCATGCCGGACCTGATGGCGGGCATGCTGGAAGCAAAAATCGGCCATCCCAAGGCTGGCGCCAACACCGCGTGGGTTCCGTCTCCCACTGCCGCCACCCTGCATGCCACCCATTACCATCAGGTCAATGTGGCCGACGTTCAGAAGCAACTGGAAAGCCGCACCCGTGCCGCCCTGGAAGACATCCTGACGGTACCGGTGATGGACGATCCGTCGTCGCTGAGCGCCGAAGACATCCAGCAGGAGCTGGACAACAATGCCCAGGGTATCCTTGGTTATGTTGTGCGCTGGATTGACCAGGGCGTTGGTTGTTCCAAGGTGCCCGATATCAATGATGTGGGCCTGATGGAAGACCGTGCCACTCTGCGGATTGCATCCCAGTTGCTGGCCAACTGGCTGCACCATGGCATCTGCTCCGAAGAGCAGATCATGGAAACCATGAAGCGCATGGCAGCCGTGGTCGACAAGCAGAACGCCGGTGATCCTGCCTATCGCCCGATGGCCGGAAACTTTGAGGACAGTGTGGCCTTCCAGGCCGCCCTGGATCTGGTTCTTAAAGGGCGTGAGCAGCCGAATGGCTACACCGAGCCGCTCCTGCACGCATACCGCCTGAAAGCGAAAGCCAAGTACGGGCAGTAAGCTCTGATAACAAAAAACTCCGCCGCGGCGCGGGGTTTTTTGTGACCAGCTTTTCATAGCGGGGTCTGACCCCAAAGGGGTCAGACCTCTTTTTCACCAGAATGTGGATGGATCCCTCGAAAAAGCTGAAAATCGGGTCAGACCCGGTGCAGGACATCAGCGGCGTACAGGGTGTTCTGCAGCAGGGTGGCAATGGTCATGGGTCCCACACCGCCGGGGACCGGTGTGATGTAGGCGGCACGTTCGGACGCCGCCCCGAAATCCACGTCGCCGTGCAGTTTTCCGTCTTCCATCCGATTGATGCCCACATCAATCACGGTTGCGCCCGGCTTTACCCACTCTCCCTTGATCAGGCCGGGTTTGCCCACGGCTGCCACCAGAATGTCCGCTTCACGAACAAACTTCTCCAGATCCGGCGTAAACCGGTGGCAAACGGTTATGGTTGCGCCTTTAAGAAGCAGCTCCATGCTCATTGGCCGCCCGACGATGTTGGAGGCGCCCACAATCACGGCGTGCTGGCCCTTGTAGGGAGTATCGATGCTGTCGAGCAGGGTGATGATGCCCGCCGGAGTGCAGGGGCGCAGCGTGGGTTTGCGCTGCATCAGCCGGCCAATGTTGTAGGGGTGAAAGCCGTCCACATCCTTGTCTGGCCGAATCTTCACCAGAATCGGATCCGCATCCAGATGGTCGGGGAGGGGGAGCTGTACCAGAATTCCATCCACCGTCGGGTTCTCGTTCAGTTCGTCTATCAGTGCCTCCAGCGCGCCCTGGGATGTGTCTGCCGGCAGGTCGTAGGAGAGGGACAGGATGCCGGCTTCATCGCAGGCTTTGCGTTTGTTGCCTACGTATACGCGGGAGGCGGGATCGTTGCCGACCAGCACCACAGCAAGCCCTGGTGCACGAAGCCCTTGCTGCCTGCGGGCTTCCACGCCGATGGCGACCTGCTGTCTTACTTCGGCGGCAATGTCTTTTCCGTTGATCAGTTTGGCGGTCATGTCTCGTCTTGTCGGTTGGGCGTTGGTAACTTGGAGGCCGGGCATTGTCTCATGCTTCCGGGGGAACTCCAATTGGGGCGGCGCTAGCCTGCCCCGGGGGAACTTTCGTGCCGGTGTTTTGTCACTGGGGAACCGTCGCTTCAGGGAATTTAAAATTCCGTGTTGACGGAGCCAGTCGGCGCCGGTAATATGCGCGCCAACTTTGCTGAAGCACTTGTTGTTCAGTTCAGTCGGGGTATAGCGCAGTCTGGTAGCGCGCCTGCTTTGGGAGCAGGATGTCGGGAGTTCGAATCTCTCTACCCCGACCATTTTCTGGATATTCGGGTGGGCGAACGGTCAAGCGCCCGTAGCTCAGCTGGATAGAGCACCCGCCTTCTAAGCGGGTGGTCGCAGGTTCGAGTCCTGCCGGGCGCGCCATCAAGTCGTCGGCTTGGTCTGCGCCGGAGCGACCGTAACCGGCAAAGTTGAAACCTTGACGATTCGGTCGTCAAACAGAGAATACCGAAAGGTATGTCCCGATGTGGTGGACGTAGCTCAGTTGGTAGAGCTCAGGATTGTGACTCCTGCGGTCGAGGGTTCGATCCCCTTCGTCCACCCCACTTTTCTTTCAGGTTTGATTCCGCGTTTGGTGAATGTATTGATGGCGGTCTTGCCATCGGTTATTTCTCATCCCGTTGTGCGCGAGTGGCGGAACTGGTAGACGCGCTGGATTTAGGTTCCAGTGGGGCAACCCGTGAGAGTTCGAGTCTCTCCTCGCGCACCATTTCTTTCTTTTCTCGTTTCGCCTTTCTTTTCCGGTTTTGTCCCAGTTCTGGTTTCTGGTGGTTTCGCCGGTCTTATCGGGGGTGCGATTCAAAGTGCCCTGCCAGGTGATTCTCTCGGCGGGGCAAAGCATGATAAACTATCGGCTTTTAATTTTCGGTCCTTTTGCGGGGATTCCCCGAAACCGGACTTTTAGGTTTAATTTCATTCATATACCGAACCTGTAATTTGAGGATCTTCCATGCAAGTGTCTGTTGAAACGACCTCCAACATCGAGCGTCGCATGACGATTGGTGTGCCCGCCCAGGAAATCGACCAGGCGGTCCAGAAACGGCTGCAGGAAACCGCGCGTACCCTGCGCCTTAATGGTTTCCGTCCGGGTAAGGTGCCCATGAGTGTGGTCAAGCGTCGTTTCGGTGACAGCGTCCGCCAGGAAATTGTCGGCGAGGTAATGCGCGACAACTACATCAAGGCATTGCAGGAGCAGGATATTAATCCGGCAGGCTGGCCGAAGTTTGAGCCGAAGACCATGGAGGAAGGCAAGGACCTTGAGTTCGTAGCCATTTTCGAGGTGCTTCCGGAAATCGAGTTGGGCGATCTGAGCAAGATTTCTGTAGAAAAACTGACCTCTGAAATCACCGACATAGACGTCGACAACATGATCGGCAACCTGCGTCGCCAGCAGGCCACCATGGAGGAGGTTGGTCGCAAGTCCAGGGACAAGGATGTTCTGACCATCGATTTCAAAGGTTTCATCGACGGTGAGGAGTTTGAGGGTGGCGCGGCCGAAGGCCATCGCCTGACTCTGGGTTCCGGTCAGATGATCCCTGGCTTCGAGAAGGCCATCGTAGGCGGTAAGGCCGGCGAAGACATGGAGATTGAGGTTACCTTCCCGGAGGACTACCACAACGAGGATCTGGCGGGTAAGCCGGCCAGGTTCGAGATCAGGATTCACAAGGTCGAAGAGCCGCAACTGCCGGAACTGGATACCGAGTTCTTCAAGAAATTCGGTATTGATGCCGAAGATGAAGCGGCATTTCGTGAAGAAGTCAGAAAGAACATGGAGCGGGAGCTGAAGCAGGCAGTTGCGAACAAGGTCAAGAACGATGTTGTTGACGGACTGCTTGAAACCACCGACCTGGACATCCCGGCTGCGCTGGTGGATCAGGAGATTGATCGTCTGCGCCAGGACGCGGTTCAGCGTTTCGGAGGCCAGGTTGATTTCCAGCAACTGCCGAAGGAGATTTTCCAGGAGCAGGCTGAGCGCCGCGTGAAAACCGGCCTCCTGTTCCAGGAAGTGGTCAAGAAGAATGACCTGAAGGCGGACCCTGCCAAGGTAGACGAAAAGATCCAGGAGATCGCGTCTACGTATGAACAGCCTGAAGAGGTTGTTGCACATTTCAGCAGTAATCCGGAGCAGAAGGCCCAGGTCGAGTCCTCCGTACTGGAAGATGCGGTTGTTGATCACGTGCTTGAGCAGGCCGACGTTAAAGAAAAGAAGGTCAAGTACGAAGAGGCCGTGCAGGCTGGTCAGCCCCAGCGCTGATTTGCCCGGGGCCGGATTGGTTCCGGTCTGTTGGCCGACCCCCCAAAACAGCCGGCATGCCCGGCTGTTTTCATCTGGGGCTGCTGCTGGCAAAGTATGGGGTGCAACATTACTGAAACCGCCGTGGCATGAGTCCACGACCTATTGTTCTCAAGGAGTCCAGTCGCATCATGACGCAGAAACCAATTGATGGCCCCGCGATGGTGACCAGTTCCGGACTGGTACCGATTGTTATCGAGCAGACAGCTCGCGGTGAGCGGTCTTTCGATATTTATTCCCGTCTGCTCAAAGAGCGGGTGATCTTCATGGTGGGGCCGGTAGAGGACCACATGGCGAACCTGATTGTGGCCCAGCTCCTGTTCCTGGAATCGGAAAACCCGGACAAGGACATCCACCTTTATATCAACAGCCCGGGTGGTTCTGTGACCGCCGGGATGTCTATCTACGACACCATGCAGTTCATCAAGCCGGATGTCGCCACTCTGTGCGTCGGCCAGGCGGCCAGCATGGGCGCCTTCCTGCTCGCCGGCGGCGCTGCCGGCAAACGTGCCTGCCTGCCCAACTCCCGGGTGATGATCCACCAGCCACTGGGCGGTTATCAGGGCCAGGCAACGGATATCGAGATCCACACCCGTGAGATCCTCAAGATCCGGCACACCCTGAATTCAATCCTGGCCCACCATACCGGGCAGGATATGGAGACCATCGCCAAGGACACCGACCGTGATAACTTCATGGACCCGGCGCAGGCGAAAGAGTACGGGTTGATTGATTCAATACTTGATAAGCGCGTACCGAATAAATAATACTGGAAATAATCGCATCATACTTGTCCGGCGTATCAGACTTTGACGCCGAAAAAACGAGATCAGAGGTATTTCAATGGCAGATGAAAGAAACGGCAGGGGCGACGATAACGGCAAGTTGCTGTACTGCTCGTTTTGCGGAAAGAGCCAGCATGAAGTCCGTAAGCTCATTGCAGGGCCCTCGGTATTCATCTGCGACGAGTGCGTCGATCTGTGCAATGACATTATCCGGGAAGAAATCCAGGAAAATGCGCAGGACGAGCCGAGTGATCGCCTTCCTGCACCGGCCGAAATCCGCACTACCCTCGACGAGTATGTCATTGGTCAGGATCGCGCCAAGGTGGTGCTGTCGGTTGCGGTTTACAACCACTACAAACGTCTTCGTTACGGAGAGGGCAAGGGCGATGTTGAGCTTGGCAAGAGCAATATACTGCTGATTGGTCCAACGGGTAGCGGTAAGACCCTGTTGGCAGAAACCCTTGCGCGTATGCTGAATGTCCCGTTCACCATTGCCGATGCCACAACACTCACGGAAGCAGGTTATGTGGGCGAGGATGTCGAGAACATCATCCAGAAGCTTCTGCAGAAATGTGACTACGATGTTGACAAGGCCCAGCGCGGTATTGTCTACATCGACGAGATCGACAAGATTTCACGCAAGTCAGACAACCCTTCCATTACCCGGGATGTTTCCGGTGAAGGTGTGCAGCAGGCGTTGCTGAAGCTGATCGAAGGCACCGTTGCGTCGGTTCCGCCACAGGGTGGTCGTAAACATCCTCAGCAGGAATTCCTGCAGGTCGATACCGGCAACATGCTGTTTATCTGCGGTGGCGCCTTTGCGGGCCTCGACAAGGTGATTCGCGAGCGTACTGAAAAGAACAGTATTGGTTTCTCTGCATCGGTCGCCAGTCAGGATGATGCCAAGAACACGGGCGACGTCATCAAGGACGTGGAAACTGAGGATCTGGTGAAATACGGCCTGATTCCCGAATTCATTGGCCGTCTGCCGGTGGTTGCAACCCTCAACGAGCTTGATGAGGAAGCATTGATCCAGATCCTGACCGAGCCCAAGAACTCCCTGACCAAGCAGTACCAGAAGCTGTTTGATATGGAAGGCGTCGAGTTGGATTTCCGGGACGATGCGTTGCGGGCGGTTGCCAAGAAGGCTATGGTGCGGAAAACCGGTGCCCGTGGATTGCGGTCGATCATGGAAGCAACGCTTCTGGATACCATGTACCAGATTCCGTCCGAGCATGACGTGACCAAGGTTGTAATTGACGAGAGTGTGATCAGCGGGGATTCCGAACCCTTCAAGATCTACGCCAGCAGTGATCACGCCAAGGCAGTCCCCGAGGATTGAGCCCGCTCGGATGAGCAGCCAGGTCAGACCGGGGTCAGGTGAAAGCATTCATCTGACCCCATTTTAGTTACGCCATTCCCCCGCTCTCCCTCCGGTAAAAATATTGCAATTTACGTCGGCGCCCCAATCAAGGGTGGTATGCTGAAAGAAATATCGTCAGAGGATTCCCTATGACCCGGATACCCGAACATGCCGTGCACGAATACCCGCTGCTCCCGCTTCGAGACGTAGTGGTGTTTCCGCACATGGTGGTCCCGCTGTTTGTGGGCCGAGAAAAATCCATCCAGGCTCTGGAAGCCGCAATGGAGGGCAGTAAGGAAATTCTTCTGGTTGCCCAGAAGGATGCTTCCACGGATGAGCCGGGCCCCCGGGATGTATTTGATATGGGCACCCTGGCCACCGTTCTGCAGATGCTCAGGCTCCCGGACGGCACCGTGAAGGTTCTGGTTGAAGGCAACGCCCGCGCCACCATCAGCGACATTACCGAAGGCGGGTACCTCTCCGGCAGTGCCGTTCTGATGGACGAGGAGAGTCTGCCGGAGCGTGAGCAAGGGGTGCTCATCAAGACCTTGATGGACGAGTTCGAGAAGTACGTGAAGCTTTCCAAAAAGATTCCCTCGGAAGTGTCCAATGCCCTGGCCGGGATTGAGGGGCTTGAGCGACTGTCCGATACCATGGCCGCCCATCTGGAAATGCGCATCCCGGAAAAGCAGGAGCTTCTGGAAGCCCTGGATATCCGTAAGCGCGTTAACCTGTTACTTGGCAAGCTTGATGGCGAGATCGACCTGATTGAGGTCGAGAAGCGCATTCGCGGCCGCGTGAAAAAGCAGATGGAACGCAGCCAGCGCGAGTACTACCTGAACGAACAGATGAAGGCTATCCAGAAGGAAATGGGTAACCTGGGCGAGGGCAACAACGATTTCGAAGAGCTTGAGCAGAAGCTGGAGGAAGCCGGTTTGCCGGAGGAAGCCCGCAAGAAAACGGAAACAGAACTGAACAAGCTGAAGATGATGTCACCCATGTCTGCGGAAGCCACCGTGGTCCGGGGTTACATTGACTGGATGCTGGCGGTGCCCTGGAAAAAACGCAGCCGTGTTCGTCATGACATAGAGAAAGCCCGTGAAATCCTGGACAGGGACCATTACGGTCTGGATGAAGTGAAGAAGCGAATCCTGGAATACCTGGCGGTTCAGAGTCGTGTGAAGAAAGTGAAAGGCCCGGTGCTTTGTCTGGTCGGCCCTCCCGGTGTCGGTAAAACCTCACTGGGGCAGTCCATCGCCCGTGCCACCAACCGAAAGTACACCCGTATGGCGTTGGGCGGTGTGCGTGATGAAGCCGAGATCCGTGGCCACCGGAAAACCTACATTGGTGCGCTGCCCGGCAAGCTCCTGCAGAAGCTGTCCAAGGTCGGAGTGAAGAACCCGCTGTTCCTGTTTGATGAAATCGACAAGATGGGCATGGACCACCGCGGCGATCCGGCGTCAGCTCTGCTTGAGGTCCTTGACCCGGAGCAGAACCACACGTTCAACGATCACTACCTGGAAGTGGACTACGACCTTTCCGATGTGATGTTTGTGTGCACCTCCAACTCCATGGACATTCCGCCGGCTTTGCTGGACCGCATGGAGATTATCCGTATTCCGGGTTATACCGAGGATGAGAAGGTAAACATTGCCCTGCGTTACCTGCTGCCCAAGCAGATCAAGGCCAACGGTCTGCGTAAGGGAGAGTTGAAGCTGCCGGAGGAAACGCTTCGGGACCTGATCCGTTACTACACTCGGGAAGCGGGCGTTCGTGGCCTTGAGCGCGAGATCGCCAAGATCTGTCGTAAGGTGGTACGCGACCACGTTGAGCACGTTGAGAGTGGCGACAAAGCCTCCGTAACGATCACGCAAGAGATGCTTGAGGACTACTCAGGGGTCAAGAAGTTCAAATACGGTCTTGCGGAGGAAAAAAACGAGATTGGCCAGGTAACCGGTCTGGCCTGGACCCAGGTGGGCGGCGAGCTTCTGCACATTGAGTGCGCGCTCACCCCGGGCAAGGGCCGTGTGGTCAAAACCGGCTCCCTCGGCGATGTCATGCAGGAGTCGATTCAGACTGCGCTGACGGTGGTTCGCAGCCGGGCACCGGGTCTTGGCATTGCTGATGACTTCCATGAGAAGCACGACCTTCACGTCCATGTTCCCGAGGGCGCAACGCCCAAGGACGGCCCGAGCGCCGGTATTGGCATGTGCACAGCGCTGGTTTCCGCACTCACCAAGATTCCGGTTCGGGCCGACGTTGCGATGACCGGCGAGATCACCCTGAGAGGCCGTGTGCTGGCCATTGGCGGGCTCAAGGAAAAACTGCTGGCAGCGCACCGAGGCGGTATCAAAACCGTTATTATCCCGGATGAGAATGTCAGGGATCTCAAGGAGATACCGGATAATATCAAGGAATCCCTGGAGATTCGCCCGGTGAAGTGGATTGATGAAGTTCTGGACATCGCACTGGCTTATCCGCCGGAGCCCCGGGCCGAGGATTCGTCGCCGGAAACCGGTTCAGGTAAGCCGCGTGATGAAGAAGGCGATGCGTCAGAACGCATAAATACACATTAAAGCCTTGATGAGTTGTTGACACGCCAGAGAGCCCGTTGGTATAACTGTTTCGCCGTGAAGCAGCCAATACCAAGGGCTCCCGCGCAGTAAGTGCCTATTCCAGACGCCGGTTTAAAGCCGCAGGGAATAAGAAAACTGAAGAATGGAATTCTCTGACCGCTTATGCGATAGTCGAGAACGCCCGAGAAAAAACAAACCAACCTATAACATCTTCAACCTGAAATCGAAGGGGTTTAGTGTGAACAAGTCCGAACTTATCGATGCAATTGCAGAGTCCTCAGATATCTCCAAAGCCGCCGCTGGCCGTGCTCTGGATGCAATGACCAGTTCCATCACCGGTGCCCTGAAAAAAGGCGATCAGGTAACCCTGATCGGTTTTGGTACCTTCTCCGTTAAAGAGCGTGCTGCCCGTACCGGTCGTAACCCGCAGACTGGTGCCGAGATCAAGATTCCGGCCTCCAAAGTGCCTGGGTTCAAAGCAGGCAAGGCCCTGAAAGACGCCGTTAA
>TARA_R110002095_G_scaffold182863_1_pt1 | contig 55948 bp, 49 predicted proteins | sample TARA_R110002095 | Tara Oceans TARA_R110002095 (sample SAMEA4397255) | marine metagenome | biome: Polar Biome; feature: [SRF] surface water layer (ENVO:00010504); material: water (ENVO:00002006), including particulate matter (ENVO:01000060) such as... | depth 5 m | reverse complement strand
AGAAATGTGGGTATATTTAAAAAATACAAAAAAATCCTATAATTATTAAGGTAATGGCGGAGAGGGTGGGATTCGAACCCACGGAACGCTTTCACGCTCGCTGGTTTTCAAGACCAGTGCCTTCAACCACTCGGCCACCTCTCCTGCGCGTGCGTCTGTCCGGACCGGATACGTGGCGGTGCCGGACGACGTCTTGGAACGGCGCGGACTTTAACCGCCCGGCTATGATCCCCGCAAGGGGAAAGCGGGGCGCACGTGGCCATCGTCGTTATATTGGTTTACCCCAATAGATTTGCGCGATTATCTCTCATAAACGCATGGCACAGCGATGCCATCCAATGCGTCACCGATATTTGTCATTGCTGGTTTAAACGTTCGCTTGTGCCCAAACAGTTGGTTAAGTGGGCAACCCAATTTTTGGTGGTTTTTGCTGCGATGATTTCTTTGATGTGCTAGCTTTATCCGTTCGATAGATCATCGGCAGGGGGGCGGAGAGGCTATGGCACGCGTAATTCAACCACAATTTGCCGCGTTGGGCAGTATGCTTTTATTGTCGGCGGTGGCGTTTCTGGCATTCAGTCTGTGGGCCGCCATACCGGCGAAATCCGCTGACGCGGCGTCTGCGCAGGCGGACGTCGACCCAGATCCGCTGGAACATATCAATCGATTTACCTCCGATTTTAACCGCGCCATTCGTGAAGGCCTGATCGATCCTATGGTCGACGGCTATCAGTTTGTGACGCCTGAACCGATGCAGCGTGGCGTGTCGAACTTCTTTTCCAATCTGCATGAACCGGTGACGGTCGTTAGCTCGTTTTTGCAGGGCGACACCGAAAATGCCGGTAACGCGACCCGTCGCTTTTTCATCAACTCAACCATTGGTCTGGTAGGCACTTATGATCGCGCCAGTGATATGGGGATCGCGCACCGTCGCGAAGACCTCGGCCAAGCGATGGGGGCGAACGGGATTGCACCGGGCCCCCACATTGTGCTGCCGATCTTAGGGCCCAGTAACCTACGCGATGCCACCGGAGACATTGTACTTGGATTGGCCTCGCCGCTGCCGCTTGCGGTGCACGCGGCCGGTACGGGTGTCGGCTATGCCGATCATCAAGACGATGTCGGCGCGATCTCCGCCAATGCGCTGGATCCCTATATCGCCGAGCGTGAAGCGTACGAGCAGTATCGTGCGTATGCGGTCAATAACGGGACACCAGGCGATCAAGATACACCGGATTTTCCGACCCTTGCCGAGCCGTTGGACCTAAAACCGTTGCCGGAAACCGCGAATACACCGAAGTAACGTCGAACGTATTCTTAATGGGTTCGGTAGCTGCGTGCTGCCAAGTTCTGCGAATCGAAGGCCCGGGTTTGGTTGTGCGGGCACTTATGCGGGCGGGCCACGATGTGGTCACGCGCAAATGCGCCGCGCGCCTACACGCTCTGTAAAATAAAACAATATCATAAAAACAATGTGTTAATGGGCGTGTCTTCCGAAATCGCGCGGGGCTTCTACGCTGTTTTTATACGCCGAACGCCGATTGATTGCCGTGCCGTCCCTGCCGGGCTAAGCATGACCAAAGGTGAGGGCAATGTTTTTTTATCTCTCTAAAATCCTTTGGTTCGTTTTTACGCCCGGCAACGCGTTGTTGTTGGCGCTTTCTCTCGGCCTGATTTTGCTAATGACCCGCTGGCGCAGGCTCGGTCGCTGGCTGGTGTCGTTGAGTATGATCACCGCGCTGACGCTGACGTTCGTGCCGATCGGTGGTTGGATGCTGTATTCCCTGGAAAATCGCTTTCCGGTGCCCGCCACACTGCCCGATAAAATCGACGGCATCGTGGTGTTGGGTGGCATCATTGATCCACGCGTCACAATGCATCGCAAAACACCGGCACTGAATGGCGCCGTCGAGCGGATCACGGTCTCAGCCGCGCTTGCAAAGGCGCACCCCGATGCGCGGCTGATCTTCTCTGCAGGTTCTGGGCGCATGTTCGACGATATCCGTGAAGCCGACTATATCGCGTCCGTGTATCAGCAGTTGGGCGTGGCAGAGTCTCGGCTGTTGCTCGACCGGGACGCCCGCAACACCTGGGAAAATGCCGAACGTGCCTATGCCTTGGCGACGCCAAAACCCGGTGAGAACTGGGTATTGGTGACGTCTGCATCGCATATGCCGCGCGCGGTTGGTGTATTTCGGCGGATCGGCTGGTCGATGATCGCCTACCCGGTGGATTTCCGCACCTATCCGGGACAAACGTTCTCACCCCCGATGAGTTTCGGCGGCGGGCTCGGTAGCTTTTCCAATAGTCTGCACGAGTGGATCGGCTTGGCTTCATATTGGCTGACCGGCAAGACCGGCGCCGCGTTTCCCAAACCCTGGCCTAAGGAGGGATAGTCTGAAATGACTTCCGTTTACACGTCCGCATGTCGGCGCACTGCAGGTGTCTTAGCCGTTGCGTTGATGGCATTGACCATGACCGGCTGCGCTGCACGCGCCGAAGCGCCCCCGTTTGCGGATTGGCTCAAGGAATTCCGCGCCGAAGCCCAGGCCAAGGGGATCAGCAATGACGCGGTTGAGCGCGCGCTGGCGACCGTGGCGCCGATTGAGCGGGTGTTGGAGCTGGATAAACGCCAGCCCGAATTCATGCTGACGCTATGGCGTTACATGGATATCTACGTCCCCGATGCCCGCGTCGAGAAGGGTAAGGAGATGCTCAAAAAGCACGCCGCCTTACTGGCCGAGGTGGAGAAGAAATACGGCGTACCGCCACGGTTCTTAGTCGCTTTTTGGGGCGTGGAAACGGATTTCGGGCGCAATTTCGGCGCCTTCCATATGCTGAGCGCCGTCGCGACCTTGGCTTATGATGCGCGACGCGCAGATTTCTTTCGCCAGCAGTTGTTGTCGGCTGTGCGCTTGGTTGAACGCGGAGACGTGCCGGTCGATGTAAAGGCATCGTGGGCCGGCGCGATGGGTAATTTGCAATTTATCCCGACCACGTTTGAAGCCTATGCCGTGGATTGGGACGGCGACGGGCGTCGCGATCTTTGGAACAACTTAGGTGATGCGTTCGGCTCTGCGGCAAACTATCTGCGCCGCGTCGGCTGGGAGCCTGATTACACGTGGGGCCGCGAAGTGGTGTTGCCTGCGGATTTTGAGCTGTCGCTGGTCGGCTTGCACGAGCGCAAAAAACTCGCGGCATGGCAGGCGATGGGGATTCGCAGCGTCGGCGGCGGGGCGTTGCCTAACGCGGATATTGAGGGCTCGTTGCTGCTGCCGACCGGCGCAGAAGGGCCTGCGTTTATCGTCTATCAGAACTTCCGTACCATCATGCGCTGGAACACGTCCGAGCTTTATGCGTTGGCGGTCGGGCATTTGGCGGATCGCTTGATCGGCTTGCCGCGTCTCAGTATTGAGAAGCCGGAAAACGCACAAATGCTGCGCTTTGCCGATATCGAGATCATGCAGCAACTGCTTACGAAGATCGGCTTTGATACCGGTGGCATCGATGGGCGTGCCGGGCCGATGACCAAGGCTGCGATCCGCAACTTCCAAAAGGCGAATAAATTACCGGCCGATGGTCATCCGTCGTTTGGTTTGTTGGAGCGGCTGCGCGCCGCCGCGGGTGGATGAGGCGAAAATGTTGTGCGCTAAGACACAAGATGATGTAACAACGCCCCGGTTTATGTCACTATATTGTCGAAAGCGGGGGGGAGCATGCGCGTGATCGCGAAAGCCGGTCGGACTTGGGGGGCGGCATTAGCCATGGTGCTGTTGCTTGCGAGTTGCGCGGAAACTCAATTTCTGATCAGCACCGCCAAGCGCGTCGCGCGTACAGGGGACGATGCACCGCAAAGCAGCTATAAAATCGGTAATCCCTATCAGATCTACGGCATTTGGTATTATCCCGCCGAAGATTATGAATACGATGAAACCGGAATCGCATCGTGGTACGGCGCTGCGTTTCATGGCAAATCGACGGCCAATGGTGGCGTATATGATATGAATGCCCTGACCGCCGCACACCGCACGTTACCAATGCCGAGCTATGTGCGTGTTACCAATCTGGAAAACGGACGTTCGCTGGTGCTCGAGGTCAATGACCGGGGCCCGTTCGCAAAAGGTCGGATCATCGATATTTCACGCCGCGGCGCGCAATTGTTGGGATTCCAAAGTCAAGGCACAGCACGGGTCCGTGTGCAGATTTTGGCGGATCGATCCCGCGCCGTCGCATCGCGCATGTCGAACCGCGAAGAGCTGGCCCGGGTCGGTTCGCCGATTACGTCTAATGGCCTGCCGAAAGCGAGCGTCAGTGCTGAAACATTGCCGGTGCCGACGGGCGGAGTCGAAGCTGCGCCGCAGGTCACGTCGCAGCCCATCGTAGTGGCAAGCAATTCGTCTGTGGTGCGAGGCAATCCCATCAGTTCGCCGACCGGCACCATCCCAAACACAACGGCGCCGAGTGAAACAACCGCCTTGAGCGTCGACCCGACCGCGGCGGTAACACAAGAACCGGTGGCGGCGACCAATATTTTCGTGCAAGCTGGTGCGTTCGGCATTTTTGAGAATGCCAACAAAGTGCGCGCCCGGCTCAGCCCGCTCGGCAACGTTTTCTTGGATCGCGTGCTGGTTAAGGAACGCGACTTGTTTCGCGTGCGGATCGGCCCGCTGGCGGATGTTGCGAGCGCAGACACGGTGTTGAGCCAGGTGGTCGCGACAGGTTACCCTGATGCGCGCATCATCGTCGATTAAAATGCGTGACTGAGACATGCAATGATATCGCCCAATGATATCGCCACGTTTTGGACATGATACTTGCATTATATTAATGGCACTTTTTCCGCGTTAACCTGGAGATATGATGACCTTCGCTAATCTAAGAACCGCCATTGCTCGTGCCTCTTTTGCATTGCTGATTGCAGTCTCGCTGACTGAGGCCGCAGCCGCGCTTGAGATCGAAACCGACGCCCGCGAGGCGATCTTGGTCGATCCGGCAACAGATGCCGTGCTGTTGTCGAAAAACGCTGATGTGCCGATGCCGCCGGCGTCCATGAGCAAGCTGATGACGGTCTATCTGTTGTTTGAAAGCCTGAAAGAAGGCCGCGTTTCGTTGGACGATAAATTCCGTGTGTCTGAAAATGCGTGGCAAAAAGGCGGCGCTAAAAGCGGCAGCTCGACGATGTTCCTGCCGCCCAATTCCGAAGCCCGCGTCGAAGATTTGATCCGCGGTATTATCGTGCAGTCCGGCAATGACGCATGCATCGTCGTCGCCGAAAACCTGGCCGGTAGCGAAGAGGCATTTGCACGTCGTATGACGGAAAAAGCGCAAGCGCTTGGCATGCGCAATTCCACCTTTGTCAACGCGACCGGCTGGCCGGATCCGGAACAACGCATGTCCGCGCGCGATCTCGCCATTTTGTCTGAAAGTGTTTTGAGAGACTTTCCGGAATATTTCCATTATTACGACGAGCGGGAATTTACTTATAACGGCATTCGCCAGAGCAACCGCAATCCGCTGCTGTATAACTACCCCGGCGCTGACGGCTTTAAGACCGGCCACACTGAAGAGGCGGGCTATGGGCTGACGGCGACTGCGGAACGTGACGGGCGGCGGCTGATCTTGGTTATCAACGGGCTCGAGAGCAAAAAAGCACGGGCGATGGAGTCCGCCAAGCTGTTGGATTGGGGCTTTCGCGAGTTCGACAACTACGCACTGTTCAAAGCCGGCGATACGGTAGAAGTCGCGCCGGTGTGGCTTGGTGTGTCGCCGACGGCTGAAATGAAAATCACCCGTGACGTATTCATCACCATGTCGCGGAAATCACGGCGCAACATGAAGGTAACGGTGAAGTATGTTTCGCCAATTCCAGCGCCGATCCAAGCCGGTCAGCAAATCGGCACCGTCAGCATCACCGCCCCTGATTTCGACACCATCGACGTGCCGTTGACGGCAGCCGCCGACAACAAGCAACTGGGCATGTTTGGACGCCTAGGCGCCGCGCTCGAATTTATCCTCTGGGGAAGCGCGACTTGAGGATTGTTGGTACTCAACAATTTTTTGGAAAAATGAGGTATAGTTCAGAGAATCAGTGTATGCGTGTTACCTGTGGATAAGGTGCAATTAAGAACAATAGCCTGTGGGCAATGTGCATAAGTTTCTTATTTTGAGGATAGTTTTGAGTTGATTTCGATTGTGAATTTTTCGCCACCAGATATTAGTTGATCACTTTAGGGAGGCGTATTTATGTTTATTGCGATTGATGGGATTGATGGTTCCGGGAAGACCACTCTAGCGCGTCAATTGGCAGAGTTGTTTACTGGTAAAAAAACTGAAGTTTTTCTCACAAAAGAGCCAACGGATTACTCTAAGTGGGGGCAGCGTCTACGTCGTGCTTCTATAGAGGGGCGTTTGCCAGCCAATGTTGAGTTAGAATATTTTCGACAAGACCGACAAAACCATATTGAACATCACATAAAACCAGCTTTAGCGGCAGGAGCCATTGTAATTTCTGATAGGTATGTCGACTCCACACTAGCATTTCAGTCTAATACGTCCGACGAAGCTGAAACGTTATATCAGTCTATGGTTGACGAAATTCTTATACCAGATTTGACTTTCATTATTGATTGCCCAGTTGATATTGGTTTGCGACGAATAAACATTCGAGACAATGGAAATTTATCTCAGTTTGAGAAGAGAGAAACTCTTGAGCGAGCAGAGGCAATATATGAGGCGCGAAAAGGCGAGAATTACGTTCATCTAGATGGTTCAAAAAATATCGAAGATACATTTATACAAGCCATCGAAACTCTCCGTCATAAATTTGATGATAATCCTCGATTTCGTGGTTTATTGAGCGGAGTTGTGAATATTAAAGATATGCCTCTGATAACTCCTCGATTTGCCGCTGGCTAAATTACATATAGAGTGAGCAATTTTAGCAGTCAAAAAATAGACCTATTGTTCTTAAACAATTTTGACGCTGTGACCGCTGACATTTCGGACATCGTGCAAACTCGTTTGGGGGTCAGTTTGTCATGAACGCCAAAGCCGCACCGGTCGATGACGAAGACGACGTCGGCCCGCGCACCAACCCGGACCTGTTCGGACATGCGGATATGGAAGACGTCCTCAAAGCCGCACACGCCAGTGGCAAGCTGCCGCACGCGTGGTTGATCACCGGGCCGAAGGGCATCGGCAAGGCGACGTTGGCGTATCGGTTGGCGCGCTATTTGTTTCAAAATCCACCGGATGCGCCCTCGGCCGCGGGCGGGCTTTTTGCGGACGACGATATTCCCGCCGCAGACACGGGGCAGGGGCTTTACGTCGATCCCGGCTCTCCTGTTTTTCATCGTGTCGCCGCCGGGGGGCATGGCGATCTGTTTACGGTTGAGCTGCAGCTGAACGACAAAGGCAAACTGTCGACGCAGATCAGGGTCGACGATGTGCGCGCCGCCATTGATTTCGCGCACATGACGTCGAGCGAAGGCGGCTACAAGGTGATTATTGTCGACGGCGCCGAACTGATGAACGGTGCCAGTGAAAACGCGTTTTTAAAAATCCTCGAAGAGCCACCGGCCGATACCATTATTTTGATGGTCAGCCACAACCCCGGACGGCTGTTGCCGACGACGCGGTCGCGCTGCCGCATGCTGGCGCTGAAGCCATTGGCACCCGAGATCGTTTCTAATTTAATGGCGCAGCATCTGCCCGACGTTGGCCCGGATGAAGCCGCCGAGTTGGCGCGTTTGTCGGAGGGCAGTATCGGCCGCGCGCTGACTTTGGCGTCGGGCGACGGCCTCGAGATTTATCGCGACATCGTCGGCATCCTGCGCACGCTGCCGTCCATCGATGGCGCTAAGGTGCAGGCGTTGGCGGCGAAGCTGTCGAAGGTCGGCGCCGATGACGCCTATCGCTCGGGGATCGAGCTGTATCGCTGGTGGCTGTCTCGCATCGTGCTGGCCGCGAGTAGGGGGGCGGACGGCGATAAAAGCCTCGGCCCCGATGAAAAAGACATCGCGCAGCGGGCGGCTGCGACCGCCTTGTTGCCGGTATGGCTGCTTAGGCTCGATGATGCGGAAAGTCTGATCCGCAGCGCCGACCCGCTGAACCTGGACCGCAAGCAAGTGGTGCTCTCGTTGTTTCTGGCGTTGGCGTAGCCCGCTTCGCTATCCCCTATGATCCTTGACCGTTTGCCCCCTGCGCCGTACCAAAGGGCCGACCCCGACATAGGATGAAGCCCGTATGAACGCCCGCCCGACTTATTACGTCACGACGCCGATTTATTACGTCAACGATGCCCCGCACATCGGCCATGCCTACACCACGTTGGCCTGCGACGTTTTGGCGCGGTTCAAGCGCTTGGACGGCTTTGACGTCAAGTTTCTGACGGGCACCGACGAGCACGGCCAAAAGGTCGAAAAATCCGCGCAAGCTAAGGGTGTCGAGCCACAGGCGTTTACCGATGCGGTGTCGCAGAATTTCCGCGATCTGGCGGACTTTATGAACTTCACCCATGACGATTTCATCCGCACCACCGAAGACCGGCATATCCGCGCCTGTCAGGCGATCTGGAAGCAGCTCGCCGATGCCGGTCAGATTTATCTCGATAACTACGGCGGCTGGTATGCGGTCCGCGATGAAGCGTTCTATGCCGAAGACGAATTGACGAAAACGCCCGACGGCAAACGCATCGCGCCATCCGGCGCCGAGGTCGAATGGGTCGAAGAGCCCAGCTATTTCTTTAAACTGTCCGAGTGGGGCGACCGCCTGCTGGCATACTATGATGCGCACCCGGATTTCATCTTGCCTGAAGGCCGTCGCAACGAGGTGGTCAGTTTCGTCAAAGGCGGGCTCAACGATTTGTCCGTCTCGCGTACCACGTTCAAATGGGGCGTGCCGGTGCCGGGCGACGAAGATCACATTATGTATGTGTGGCTGGATGCGCTGACGAACTACATCACGGCGGCGGGCTATCCCGACACCGACAGCGCCGATTTTCAGAAATTCTGGCCCGCCGATCTGCACATGGTCGGCAAAGACATCCTGCGTTTTCACGCCGTCTATTGGCCGGCGTTTTTGATGGCGGCTGGGATCGAGTTGCCGAAGCGGGTGTATGCGCACGGCTGGTGGACCAACGAAGGCGAGAAGATTTCAAAATCGCTCGGCAACGTCATCGATCCGATGGAACTCGCCAACAGATACGGCTTGGATCAGGTGCGCTATTTTATGCTGCGCGAAGTGCCGTTCGGCAACGACGGCGATTTTTCGCACACCGCCATGGTCAATCGCATGAACGGCGAGCTTGCCAACGATTTTGGCAACCTGGCCCAGCGCGTACTGTCGATGACCGCCAAGAATTGTGACGGCATCGTGCCGACGCCGGGTGCCCTGGAGGCCGAAGATACCGCGCTGCTGGGGCAGTGCTATGCGCTGCTGGATGCCGTGCGTGCGCTGATTGATCGCCAGCAGTTCCACAATGCCTTAGAAGCGATTTGGGTCGTGATCCGGGCTGCCAACGGCTACGTCGACCGCCAGGCGCCTTGGAAGCTCAAGAAAGAAGATCCGGCGCGTATGGCGACGGTGCTTTATGTGCTCGGCGAAACCATCCGGCATCTGTCGATCTTGTGTCAGCCGGTGATGCCGCAAGCGATGGAAAAAATGCTCGACCAACTCGCCGTGCCTGCCGATGCCCGCAGTTTTGCGAGCTTGGGCGAGGGGGGGGCGATTGCCCCCGGCACCGCCCTACCCAAACCCGAAGGCGTGTTCCCGCGCTTTGTCGACGAAGAATAGGGGGAGGTCCCGGAGACGCTGCGCGTTCCGGGATGACGGGCTTTTATAATATGATATCGTCATCCTGGGCGGAGACCCGGGACCTCCCCCAAGCCACAGCTTATTCGAGGTGTCATGACCGATAAAACGCCCCCGCAGTTCGACACACCCTTGATCGACAGCCATTGCCATCTGGATTTTCCGGATTTCGGCGACGAGCTTGATGAGGTCGTGGCGCGTGCCGGACGCGCCGGCGTTTCGCATATGGTGACGATTTCGACGCATCTCAGCCGGTTTCCAGGCGTGCGCGCGGTCGCTGAGCGATTCCCCAACGTTTTCTGCTCGGTCGGCATCCATCCGCACGAGGCGGGCACCGAGGTTGAAGTCACGGCCGATGAGTTGATCGAACTCGCGCAGCACCCGAAAGTCGTCGGGATCGGCGAAACCGGGCTCGATTTCTATTACGAGCACAGCCCGCGCGATGTCCAGGAGCGTCAATTCCGCACGCACATCAAAGCCGCCCGCGAAACCGGGCTGCCGCTGATCGTGCACACTCGTGACGCCGACACCGATACCATCCGCATCCTCGAAGAAGAGCACGCAATGGCGCCGTTTCCGGGTCTGATCCACTGCTTCAGTTCCAGCGCCGAGCTGGCCGAGCGGATGGTGGCCTTGGGCCTGTACATCTCGTTTTCCGGCATCGTCACCTTCAAGAAGGCCGATGCGCTGCGCGCCGTCGCCAAAGCCGTGCCGCTGGACCGCATCTTGGTCGAGACCGACAGTCCGTATCTGGCCCCCGTGCCCCGGCGCGGCAAGCGCAACGAGCCGGCTTTTACGGCGTTTACAGCGGCCAAGGTGGCCGAGGTGCGGGGGATCACCGCATCGGACCTCGCGCAAGCCTCCACGGCCAATTTTAAGCGCCTGTTTGCCAAGGCCGGCGCCGCCATGGATGCCGAGACGGCTGCATGAGCAGGGTAAATGCTCCGACAAAGGTGACGTTCTTAGGCTCAGGGCCCTCCAGCGGCGTGCCCGGCGTCGGTATCGGCTGGGGCGACTGCGACCCGAACAACCCGAGAAACAACCGCACCCGCCAATCCGTGCTGGTCGAGCATGCCGGCAAGCGGATGCTGGTCGACACCACGCCCGACCTGCGCACGCAATTGCTCCGCGCCGACGTCGATTATCTGGACGCGGTCCTATTTACTCATGCCCATGCGGACCACCTGCACGGCATTGATGACCTCAGGGGCATCAATAAGGCGATGAAAAAGCCGCTGCCGGTATTCGCTGATGCCGCGACCCACGGACATATTGCCGAGCGCTTTTCATATACCTTGGCGCCGATGCGGCCGGACGAGCCGAATGTTTTCGTGCGTCCGGTGCTCGAGATGACCGAATTCGTCCCCGGCGACGACGTGGACGTTTTAGGCGTGCGCGTCGGATCGTTCGTTCAAGATCACGGACATTCGTCGACGGTCGGGTTTCAATTCGGCGGCGTGGTGTATTCGACGGACGTGAAAATCCTCTCGGACGATATTTTGGATCGTCTTAGGGACGCCGAACTCGATGTCTGGATCATCGGTGTTTTCAGTTGGAAAGAACATTGGACGCATGCCCATGTCGATCGTGCGCTCGAATGGATTGAGCGCGTAAAACCGAAAAGGGCGATCCTCACGCACCTCGGCACCGGCATCGATTACGCCGATTTGATGGCCGCAACACCCGATCATGTCGTGCCCGCATTCGACGGCATGACGGTCGAGGTCGCCGACGGCGGGGCAGAGATTTCAATCTCGGCATAGCCGTTCACTGCAGGTACCAAGCGTACCTTTATATTTTTGACTGCATTTCATATTGTTTTGTCTGATGTGTATAAGTCGTTGTTTTTAAATAATACTATTTAATTTTCCATAATATACATTATACGACTTAACGAGATATGGGCAGGGCTGAGCGTGCGCCATTACCCCGCAGAATACCCGCTCCAGATCAGCTTCCGCGTCATCCTGAATCAAACTGTGACTGGCATTGCGCCCGAACGCTAAAACCAAAAGCCCGTCACCTCCGCGCAGGCGGAGGTCCATCTCGTGGCATGGATTCCCGCCTGCGCGGGAATGACGTGAATGACGGAATGTGTCAGCGACGGGTTTGGCGCGTGCCCCATTTGGTCGAACGCGTTAATGTCGACCTCATCACATCGAACGAGGTTTTCCATGGACGACGCCCCCGCAACTCAGCCCCGCTACGGTATGGACGATCTGTTGCAGATCATGGCCAAGCTGCGCGATCCCGACGGCGGCTGCCCTTGGGACGTGGCGCAGGATTTCGCCAGCATTGCGCCCTACACCATCGAAGAAGCCTACGAGGTCGCGGACGCCATCGAGCAAGCCGATATGCCGGCGCTCAAGGGTGAGCTCGGTGATCTGCTGTTGCAGGTCGTGTTCCACGCACAAATGGCCACCGAGGCCGGCGATTTCGCCTATGCCGATGTCGTCCACGCGGTCTCGGAAAAGATGGTGAAGCGGCACCCGCATGTGTTCGGCGATGCCTCGGTGGCCGATGCGGATGCGCAGACCAAGGCCTGGGAAGATCAGAAAGCCGACGAGCGCGCCGCCAAGGCCCAGGCCGAGGGGCGCACGCCGTCGGTGCTGGACGATGTGGCGCGCGGGCTCCCTGCCCTGATGCGCGCGGAAAAGCTGCAAAAACGCGCCGTCCGGGTCGGCTTCGACTGGCCCGATGTGGCCCCCGTGTTCGATAAGGTCCGCGAAGAACTGGACGAGATCACCGAAGTCTTGGAGGCCGCCCCCGCCGGCGCCGCGCCCGACCCGGACCGGCTCGAAGACGAGCTCGGCGATCTGCTGTTCACCTGCGTCAATCTGGCCCGCAAACTCGGCACCGATCCGGAAACCGCGCTGCGCCGCACCAACGCCAAATTCGAACGCCGGTTTCGCGATGTCGAGGCATTTGCCGCGGCGGCGGGCCGCGGGGGCCTGCACGGTATGGATATTGAAGATCTCGAGTCCCTATGGTCGCGGGCGAAGGAACAAGAACGGGTATAGTCCCTACTCGGCTCTTGCTCTTACCGCAAATCTACTAGTAGACGGCCGGTTTTTCATAAGCGGCGTTTGCGCGCCGCGCCGGATCATTGAGCGGGCTGCGCCGCCTCGCCGATAAATGTAATCGCGGTCTTGTAATTGTTCACGCGGCCGATGCGGTTCGTCAAAAAATCCTGCAATATTTCGCGTGTGAGGGTCTCGGCTTTACTGCTGGCGACGAGTTCGCCTCGCTCTGCTCTCTGCATATCCTGTTGACGCGCCGTCAGGTTTTGCCTCGCGTCCAGAGGAGCCACGGCTTCACCAGATTCAGCGACAATATCGGCCTCCGCCTGTGCCACGGCAAGCGCCGGCGCACTGGTCAGCGAACCATCGATATCCGAGACGAGCGTTCGGTAGAACCGCATCGTCAATCGCAGTCCCGTCGGGATTTTCGCCGCGAGGTCGCCGTATGTGAGTGCTGCGCCGTCATCTCCGGTCTTTTTGACAACGTCGGTGCGATCGGCCTCGATGCTCTTGTAAGCGGCTTCCAATTTCGTCGATAGGGCAACCACATACGGCTTTGTATCCTCGTCGAGGCTCCATACCTGCAGGATCGAGGTTTTCAGCCCGCCCTCGCTCAAAATATCAGTCATGCGATCGAAGTCCTGGCCGGCTTTGCTCTCATATGTTTCGGTGTGACGCTCGAACACCCGCTCAAGCCCCGGTTTGGCGCTTTCTTGCTGCGCGGGCGTTTCGCCGGTTCCGGGCTGCGGCGGAGCGGGTATGCTATTTCGTAAATTGCTCAGGCCCGGTTGCCCACTCAGGCTGAACATCGCCAGATTACGTGCGGACTCGGTGATCGCCGTCGTGTCCGCCGAATAGCTCTTTACGTACCAGTTTCCGATATCGTCCTTGGCGATGGCGTAGTTGGTTTCGCCGGCGGCGGCGACGCGCACACGGTTGATGTTTTGCCAATACTGCTTGTCGATGTCGTCGACAATGGCCGTTTGGGTCGGTTTGCCGTAAAAGCTTTCCAAACTCTGGCCGCCCGGAAGGCTCCGCCGCGCGTGCTTAACCAGCATGTTGCTCCATGAGAACGACGTATTGTCTTGTAGTCCCGTCGCCGCGAAACTGGACCGCAGATACGCCGATGCCGGACGGATGAAGGTCATCTCCGATTTTTGCGCCTCGGCGCTTTGGATGGCGGCCCGCAATTCCTGCGCGCGCTTCGTCGCGCCGTTGGAAATCGCCAGAGTTTGGCCGTACTTGAGCAGCGTGATGTACTGATCAATCACATCGGTGCGCGTCAGGTCGCTAGGTGCATCGTCGGCCTGCAAGCGGCGGGGCATGACCAACAGCATCGCCCTGCTCTCTTGCTCTTTAACGGTGTCGATGACGCTGGCCCATGCTTTTTTAAGCGCCGACTGTTCGTTGGCCGTCTTGGCTTTGAAGTCGGCCTCGCTTTCCCCAGCTGTTTTCTTCGCTTCCAGAACGGCGACGGCGACATCCAGCAGCCCGTTGGCGTCCCCGTCCCGGACACTTTGGGCCCGCGCGGCGTTTAGAATGTCCGCTTTGGCGCCCGCCATGAATGATTGTTTGGTATTGAGGGCGTTCAGGTCAGCCTCTGCCACCGTGACCGCTTTGGTCGCATCTTTCAGATCTTTTTCGCGGGTTTTCGTCAACAAATCGGTCAGATACGACGTCGCGCGCACGGCGCTCTGCTGGATGGCGGCAAGCACGTTGCTGATCTGGGTCGCTTTGACGACCGGCGTCGTATCGCCGTCGAACGGGGGGGCGGCATTGTTGATGTAGCTTTGCGCATTTGCCGCCTTGAAACGGTCTTTGTGGTTTTTGTCGGCGGCGCTGAAGGTGCCTAAATGCTGCGTCAGCCATTTCTTGATGCCCGTCATGACCTCGGCCTTGGTTGAGTTGCTGCTCGTGTCTGCTGTCAATGCTGCGATTTCCGAGGTTTTTCCGGACAGCAATTCGTTTGCATCCAGGATCACGGCGCGGGCATTCACGTCTTGCTTGAATTGGGCCGCAGCGTCATCGGCGCCTGGCGCGGTCGTGCGATCGACGGTGCCACGCTCGTTCTGGGCCGCCGTGGCATAGGCGATTTTTTCGTCGACGGCCGTTTTTGCGGACTTTTTGGCCTTCAGCGTTGCTTCCAAGGATGGGGCCGGATCGCCGATCAACGCGATGACGTCGTCGATGACACGCGCGCGCGTGCGCCCCAGCGCCTGGCTCCAGGCGGCGCGCTCTGCATCGGCCATTTTTTTGTCGTCGTCCTGGTGTTCCTTCAGACGAAACGCATGATCCGCTTCGACGATGATCGCGTTTCCGAAGGCCTGGAGCGCCAAGGTAAATTTGTCGATGCCGCCCGGAAGCTTGAGCACTTCACGAACCAGCAGCTCTTTCTCGTCCTGAAACAACACCTGATGGTTGGCGAGTTTGGTGATGCGTGTGCCGAACCCGATCAGCGCGGGGCGGAGCTTTCTTTGCGCCTCTTGCAGCGCGGCTGTGTCGTCATCGACGATGGCCTTTTCGTACGACTCGGTCAGAGTATCCAGGCCTTCGATGCTGCCGCGGCCGGCGTCAAAGCTGCCGACGTTGTCGGCGATCAGCGCAATCGAGTCTTCGACCCGCTCGATGTTCGGCGATGTCTCGCCCAATGAAAACGCCATGCCATGACTGCGAGATGCGGTCTGGACGTACTTGGCGCCAAAGTTCTTCAGCGGGCTGGCCACCTTTACGTATTGCGTAAGATATTGCGTATCTTTGACGGTCTTAAATGCCGCATGCCCCGCCAGTAATTCGTTCGCAATCGTCGCCGGGTGTTGCTCCAGCGCATCGACGAATGCCGCCCGGTTCGCGGCATAGTCGATATCGATCTTGGGCACATACTCGATCTTAGGCATATACCAATTGAACGTCTTCGGCATGGCGCCGCTGAAGGTTCGGATGAGAATGAGCCTCTCAATTTCCGTGACGTCGCTGACCAGGCGCGCGAGATGCGCAATGAACGTGTTTCGATCGGTTTCGTCCGTGACGTTTTTTCGGAACGTCAGGTCATCGACGCTTGCCAGCATCTCTACGGCTTGCACCCACAGCCTTTCGCTTGCGCTGCGGAAAGCGAGATACGCATCCGATATTCCGTTTGTTTTATTCGTGAGCGCCGCACCCGCATTCTGTTTGTCCGCGTCCCCGAAAAGAATAAGCGCATGCTCTTTCACGCGTTGCGGGTCTACCAAATACGTGAATTCGGCGTCGGATCTAAGATGAACGTTCGGGTTTTTTGCAAACCAGTCGTTGTCTTGCGACAGCTTTTCCGTGCGGTTCACGTCGATAAAACCAGCCCCGCCGGCCGCATTAGCTTGCTTAAAGAACTCAACCGCGACGCGGGTCGGCGATGTTGCTGTCTGCGGGTCCTGGACCGACGCAGCGACGGAATCGCAGGTCTTTGAGCGTTCGGACCTCTCCGGCGTCACCTCTCGGTAGCGATGTACGCTCCCATCGCGCCGTTCGTACATTTTCGGATTCAGCAGCGACTTGTACTGATCGAAAAGGCACGCGCGGAGCTCTTCCAGCTTCGGGTACGTCTTAATTTCGGCCGCGAGTTCTTTGGTCCGCGCGTCGTAACTTGATTTGAGCGTCAACCACACCGCATCATCCGACGTGGCCGAATCATCCGACGTGGCCGACGGCTGTACCGCATCGCGCGCTGTCAAAACTTGTTTTTGTGCGGCGCGAAGTCGAACGACAAAATCGACGACTGGTGCTGGCGCCGTGTCTTTGTATAAGGACAACACGTGGTTGACCCGACGCGCAGGCCCGCTGACGAAGTACATTTTCTTGTTTTTTGAACTGGAAAATCTCTCAGCCGGCGCCGGTTGCTCCATCCAATCTTCTCTGTAGGCCTTAAGCACGAGCTCCAGCGGTTCCGTTTGGCAATCGCGCACGTCCGATTCGGGGGGGTCACCGAGTTCTTGGCGCGTGCTGCACTCGAGTGTATCACGAAGCTGGATCAGCAGCGGCTTCACGGCGACAGCCAAGTGTGCGAACTGTAGTTTTTGAACTTCTTCCTGGTTGATCAGCGGGCCTTTATAGACATCGACGTCGATGGTCATGACCGCGCATCCGGAAAGTCCGACGGCGGCCAGGGTGGATATCGCAAGCGAGCGCGCGGTACTGCCCTTGAATGTTCGGTGTTGTGTCATCGCTCGGCCCCCTAATCGCTCTTCAACTCGACGGCTACGTCTTTCTGAATTTCTCTCAGACGTTGGCTTTCGGACTCGACCCTGACCAGGGCCTCGAATATGTCGCGTGTCAGCTTTGCGGATTGGCGCGACGCAATTTCACCAGCAACGCTGCCGAGCGCGTTGTCGACGGCTTGAAAGAATCCCTCCGGGTTTGATCCCATGACGATCACCAACCGGTGGTTTTCGGGAACCTTTCGCGTTCCCTCCGGGCCGAACTGAAATAATTTACGGTTTCCACCGATCTTCACGAGTTCGGCGTCCTGAACGTTCTTCACTGAAACGCCGCCTGCGCTCTCCTCGAACTTCAGCGTGGTCCCCAGCGTGTCGATCAATTCTGCGCGTATCCAGCCCGACGCGAAGTTTACCTGACTGATAAAACTCGCCTGACCATGCACCCGGATGCGATACATTTGCGGCTCATGTTGGCCAAGGGGATCAAACGATCCGATGTAATATATCTGTTCGATCTCATGGCTGGGAGCTTGTGCGCCCAAAATCGTTGCGCCGATCGCGCCAAGCGCGATGTTTTGCTCGAGATTGGAACAGGCAGATATACTCAGCCCGCATGAGACAATAACCAACGCGCATGCGAGACGTTTGATGGATGAAAAGATGCCGTAAAAGGCGCCAATCACAGTCACCCTCCCCCTAGGCCAACTACCATTATATAACACAAACTTATAGTATTACGGGACGTAGACTCGGAGGACCACTCCCGCCGCTTTTCTATTATTGGTAGAAGGGTAAGGGGCGGCACGTTCGAGAGTCAAGTATTTGACTACTCCGCCGCGTCCTTCTTCGGTGTCGAAATATCGGTCAGCAGGAAATCCGGGACACGGCAGCCGATGGTGCAGCAGCGCCCGACCCCGAACGGCTCGAAGACGAACTCGGCGATCTGCTGTTCACCTGCGTCAACCTGGCCCGCAAACTCGGCACCGACCCGGAAACCGCACTGCGCCGCACCAACGCCAAGTTTGAGCGCCGCTTCCGCGACGTCGAAGCCTACGCCGCCGCCGACGGCCACTCCCTCAAGGACCTGGACATCGACGCTCTCGAAGCCCTATGGACCCGCGCTAAGGTGGCGGGACGGGCGTAACGCCATTTTGTCTACTAGTAGATAATCCGAATTCCGCCCACGGCGCCTATCAATAAACGCCGTCATTCCCGCGCAGGCGGGAATCCATTTTGCAAATTCTGCTTCAATCTGAACAACATTCAGGATGAACGTATAAGATTAGGTGCGTATGGCGGTTTAGCTTGAGGGGTGCGGCGCTGAAAAATAGCTGAACGCTACATACTGCAGTCCGTGAGCATTTCACCCAAAGGTGGATTGTGAAAGTGGTGTGTTTTTAAATGAAAAATTTCGCAAATGGTTTTTGTGACATGTTAGCAATTAGTAATTTTAATTGCTAAGTCGAAGCTGCGCCCTCGCGAATGCTCTTTGCATCATGATTGGAGAACTTGATGAAGTGCATCATTAAGTTCTGCCACCACGTCAAAGGTACAGTGTCTTCATTGTCCAATCCCCATGCGCGGATTACCTCGTTATGGCAAGCTAAGCTTAAGGCAGTGTAGGCTGGCGGTTCATCTTTCTCTATTAAGCGACGTTGCCGCGCCCAATTAGCTAATTGATCCTCAGACGGAGAGGAAATTGCCTCCATTTCAGCAAAAATATCCATGAAGCGCATGTAAAGTAGCGCGTGGTCTCGCGCTTTCATAGAAAATCCAACAACCAAATCCAAGGCCGCAATCAAGGCAGCCACTAAGCCCAAAAATCCAGCGGCTTCTTTAAAATATGCTGCAAACGCCGTAGATCCAAAAACGATAATTAGGAACATGGAAATTTTGTGAAATAAGTCAAAGAACGAACGTCTACGCGCGTGATAGCGTATAGATCTATCTATGCTGAATTTTAGCCTATCGAATGGTTTGTTTTCGCTCATTTCTTCCGTATCGGTGGGGGTTTAGGGTCGGGAACACGGTCCCTAACTCTGGCTGACTTTTTAACAAATTCACCATCTATATTTGATAGGCCAAGAACCCACAAAGCAACATCTTTCACATCTTGCGGTTCTTCACGGCTTTGCAAAATTGCCTTCGCTTTATTTGCAACCGACTGCGATTTGGCATGTGAACCACGCGGAGCAATCATGTGTGCGTAGCCGGCCAGATTCGCTCTCCCACTTCTACGACGGTGCTTCTTGGGCTTAGCTGTCAAAATTGTCGCCCCCAATTTATCGGATACCCCTATACAATCTTATAGGGTATAATCCCGAGTGTTGCGACCCGCTTTTAAGTCCAAACGGAGTTTAAATAATGGCTAAAAATGAGAAAACGTCGAAGTCTGTTGCCTCCAAAGCATCTAAAATCTTGCGCGATCCCAAATCATCGAAGCAAGCTAAAAGCGTAGCAGCCTCAGCACTCACGCAAGCGCCAGACCGAAAAGGTAAGTCAAAAAAGAGATAGTACTACTATGCGTTTAACATGTGCACTTGACCCGATCGCTTTGGAAACTCGTTCATTTTAACCCTGGGGAAATGAAGTCGAAGGGGGTAAAAAACAAAGGGTCATCAATGTTTGCTAAAAATGTAAAAACGATGACCTTTTAACAAATTTTAGCATCCGAACGTTCTTTTAGAAAAACAGCTGAGCGCTACAGAGCATTTGCTATTGTGGCGAACAAAAACTTTGCGCGGTAATGTTTCTTATTCGCCTTCCCAAAATCTACTTGCTGATAATTCCCTCCTTCGACCTCCGACGAATCCCAGCTATAGTCTCCACATGGAAAATGCCGACGACAAAGCCGCCGATCTCCGCCCGTGGCAGGGGCAGTTTGAGGTCAACAACGTCACCGTCGTCGCCGAGACGCCCGAGCTGCGGGTGTTGGAGCTGACGCTTGATCCGGGTGAGTGCGTGCCGTGGCATGCGCACCCGTCGAACGCGGATATCTTTTACTGCATCGAAGGCGTGATCGACGTGCACGAAAAGATGCCGGAAACAGTGGTTCGGCTCGATGTTGGGGCGACGCATACGGTGCCCGAGCGGCGCGCGCATCTGGTGCACAATCCTAGCGGGGTGCGGGCGCGGTTTTTGAACATTCAAGGCCCCGGCGCTTACGACTACCTGCCCATCGGCGATCAGGTGCAGCCTGAATTTACCCCCAAGGCCGCGACCTAATGGACCCGGATTTCTGGCACGACCGCTGGCAGACCAACAAGATCGCGTTCCATGAAAAGAACGGCAATCCCCTGCTCGTCAAGCATCTGGATGTGTTGGCGCTGCCGCCCGGTGGGCGCGTGTTCGTGCCGTTGTGCGGCAAGACGCTGGATATCGGTTGGCTGCTGTCGCAAGGCTTTCGTGTCGTCGGCGTGGAGTTGGTGGAGTCGGCGATTGTGCAATTGTTCGATGAACTGGGCATGACGCCGCAGATCAACCGGGACGGACCGCTTATGTGCTACCGCGCCGACAATTTGGATATCTTCGTCGGCGATTTCTTTGCGCTGTCACAAACCGTGCTGGGGCCGGTGGATGCGGTGTTCGACCGCGCCGCCTATGTGGCGCTGCCGGCGGAGATGCGCCCGCGCTACGGTGCGCATTTAATGGCGATCACCGGGGCGGCGCGGCAGATGCTGCTGACCTTCGAATACGACCAGACGCAAATGGACGGCCCGCCGTTTTCGGTCGAGGCCGACGAGGTCGCGGCGCGCTATGGGGATCGCTTCGTGGTCACGCTGATCGACCGGGTCGAAATCCGCGGCGGCCTAAAGGGCCTGGTGCCGGCGACGGCGGCGGTGTGGCTGTTGATGCCCCGGTAATGTGATGAAAGATGTCGTCATTCCCGCGTAGGCGGGAATCCATCGCGAACATGGATCCCCGCCTGCGCGGGGATGACGGGTGTTTAGGGGATGACGGGTGGCTTATAGCTGGCCCGTCAAACACGCCGGACGCCGCACCCCTACTCCGCCGCGTCCTTCTTCGGTGTCGAAATATCGGTCAGCAGGAAATCTGGGACACGGCAGCCGATGGTGCAGCAGCGGCCGGGTTGGCGGTCGGCATTTTTGCCGTCGCTGCGCTCGACCAAGTCGCGGTCCATCAGTTGCTGTACGATCTCTTTTTTCTCGCCGATCGGATAATTACGCCAGATTTCCTTTTTCATGGCTTCGGGCGAGCCGCCGCCGTGCAGCGAGATCACCGAATACCAGCCGCCCTGGTGGCTCGCCGTCAGGTCTTCCATCAGGCGCGCGGTCTGCAGGCGTTGTGAGGCCGGGACGTGCGGGTTGGCCTGCAGCACGGCGTCGAGCGTGCCGGCGGTCTCGGGGTTATGGTCTTCGTCGGGGCCCGGCAGCGTCACGATCAGGCCGCCCGACACCGTGTGCGCAAGCCGATGCATGTCATAAATCTGCGTCGCCATCAGAAGCTTGCCGATGTTGGAAAACACGGGCTCGGGCATGATGTTGCCCGACCCGTCTTTCTGCCCGTAGGTCGAGGCCGCGACGCCGGTCGCGAAAAAGCCTTCGACGATTTTGATCAACTCCACCATGTCGTTGCGCAAATGGCTGTGCTTGTTGGGATCGAGGCCGTTCGCCTCAATCATCAAGGCGCCTGCGCCGATCAGCAGATCGCCGAAGCCGGCGCGGGCCGCGATGCAGGAATGGCGGTGATGCGTCGCATAGTTATAGGTGATGTGCTGCGACATCTCGGTCTCGCCGTTCAGGAACACATGCTCCATCGGCACGAACACCTTGTCGAAAATCACCGAGCCGGTGGTCTGGCCGTAACGCTTTGAAAACACCGCAGCATCTTCGCCGGGGCGACCGGCTTGGCGGGCCGCGATGGTGACGCCCTCGGCATCGATCGGCACATAGCAGCAGACCGCGAACGCTTTGTCTTCGGGGGTCATGGCGCGGCATGGCATCACCAGGAATCCGTGCACATAGGGCGCAGACGTGACGATGGCTTTGACGCCGGAAATGACGATGCCGTCGGCGCGTTCTTCGACGACATGCACATAGGTGTCGGGGTTGGTTTGCTGGTGCGGCTTTTTCTGCCGCTCACCTTTGGCGTCGGTCATGGCGATGGCGTAGTTCTCGCCGGAAGCTTGGGTCTCGATCATAAACGCGCGAAAGCGCTCAAAATACTTGGTGCCAAGCTCGGCATCGCAGCGCTTGGTCGCTTGATAGAGGCCGTTGAAGGCATCGTGCACCAAATAGCGTTGCGCACAGCCGCTTTCCCGGCACATCAGCCGCACCGCTTCAAGCTTGCGCAGCAGGTCGTCCGGGGTGCGGTCGATTTGTGTCATGCGGTGCACGGTGCGCCCGGTTTCTTCTTCGATGGCCAACATCAGCGGCGCCAGTTCGGGATCGGCGGCCATGTCGTAGGTCACGCCGATGGCGTTGATGCCCGGCAGCAGCGTCGGCTCGTCGGCGACGCTGTCGATGCGTCGCCCGTCGACGAACACGCGGGGCTTAAGCGGTCGTAGGCTGTCGCGATACTCTTCGAGTGAATTGATCATGGCGTTTCCTCCTGCATATTTATGCGCTGATATGCATATTTTGCGGAATTTTACAGCTTACCGAGTGATTTCAATGTGTTGGCGAGTGCGACTGTGCGTCGTGCAATTTCAACAATCGGATAATCGACGAAATAGCCATCGACCTGGATCGAGGCGACGCCGGCTTTTTCGGCTTCATCGAACGCGGCGACGATTTTCTCGGCGAACGCGATGGCCTCGGCATCCGGTGCGAACGTCGTATTGGCGGCGGTGATTTGGTCCGGGTGGATGGTCATCTTGCCCTGAAAGCCCAAATCCCGCGCGGTCACACACGATGCCGCATAGGCCTCGGCTTCCTTGATGTGAATGAAGACGGTATCGACCGGTGGCTCAAGCCCGCCCAGTCGGGACGCGAGCACCATTTCTGACCGCGCCGGTAACAATTCACCCTCGGCCATCGACCAACTGATACCGAGATCGCGGGTGTAATCCCCTGCCCCAAACGCCAGTCGGCGCACGCGCGTGACGCCGGCGGTCGCGATCGCGCGGACCGCAGCCATGCCTTTTGCGGTTTCGATGATCGGCATCAAATCGATGCTGCCGGCTTCAAGCTCACGTTCGCGTTCAAGATTACTGATCAGCCAGTCGGCGGATTGCAGATCGGCGACGCTTTCGATTTTTGGCAGCACGATCCCGTCCAGCGCATCACACACCACGGCGCAGATATCGCCGTAGCAGAATGGCGTGTCGTAGGCGTTGACCCGCACATACGCGGCGGTGTCGCGGGGCACGTTCAAGGTGGCGCGCACCAGATCGCGTGTGGCGACTTTTTCAACGAGCGCGACGGCATCCTCCAGATCAAGGATCACCGCGTCGGTATTCAGGCTCAGCGCCTTTTCGACACGCCTCGGGTGGTTGCCGGGCGTAAATAAATAGGTGCGGTGTGCATGCGGTCTCATATCACGCCCTCAGATTTCAGTTTTTCGCGCTCGTCCGGCGCCAAGCCGAGCCAGTCGCCATAGACGATGTCGTTAAAATCCCCCAGCGCTGGGCCCAGCGATGTGACCTCGCCCGGCGTTGCCGACAAGCGCGGCAGCGCAGCGGGCACGGTCACGTCGCCAATGCCGGGCACGTTCACCGTGGTCAGCGTGCCGCGCGCTTGGAAGTGCGGGTCGGCGAAGATGTCGGCGATGGAATTGATCGGCCCGGCGGGCACGCCGTGCTCGGTACAGACATCGATGACCTGTTCACGGGACATGGATGTGGTCCAGGCCTCAACCTCGGCCAAGACCACTTTTCGGCCCGCCAAACGGTCGATCTGATCGCCATATCTTTCTTTTAAATCAGGGCGTTGCATGGCACTGCACAGACGATGGAACATCTTGTCGGTGGTGCAGGCGATGGACAGATACTGGCCGTCGCCGGCCGGAAAGTGGCCGTGCGGACAGGCGTTGACGGTGCCGGTGCCTTCGGGCTCGCGCACAAAGCCGTCCTGCGCATAGCGGGGGGCGATTTCGTCCAGCACGCGGAACACGCTTTCATAGAGTGCGCAGTCGATCACCTGCCCGACCCCGGTGGCATCCTTGTGGCGGAGTGCCATCATGATGCCGATGCAGCCGTACATGCCGGTCATGTAGTCACCTAAACTGGTCGAGCCCGGTGTCACCGGAGTCTCGCCCGGATTGCCCGCCAGATAGGTCAAACCGCCATAGGCATGCGCGATCCGCGCGAACCCTGGGCGGTCTTTGTAAGGCCCGGTCTGGCCATAGCCGGATACGCGCAGCAAAACCAATCCCGGATTGATCGCTGACAACACATCCCAGCCCAGTCCCCACTTTTCGAGTGTGCCCGGACGAAAATTCTCGGTCACCACATCGGCGTCTTTGACCAGCCTTTTGAACAGCTCGGCGCCGCGCGGATCGCGCAAGTTCAACGTGATGGAATGCTTGTTGCGCGCCTCGGTTAGCCACGCCAAGGAGCGGTCGGGTTCAGCGGTCTTGGTGCCGTAGCGCCGCCATGGGTCGCCGCCTTCGGGCAACTCGATCTTGATTACCTCGGCGCCGAACTCGCTGAGAATGGTGGCGGCAAAGGGGGCTGCGATAAAGCTCGCGATGTCGAGGACCCGGACGCCACTGAGTGGCTTTTTGTCGGTATCAGTCATGGTTTGATGGTGTTCCCTCTTTTTTTCAATCGTGCGGGCTTTGGGGAGATTTATCAAGTATGCAACTGGGCGCACGACGCTATGGGGAGGTCCCGGATACGCTCTGCGTTCCGGGATGACGATTTTTTAATACCTCGTCATCCTGGGCGAGCACCGCGAGACCCGGGACCTCCCCCTTGACCACGCCCCCGCAATATCGCTTGATCGCCGGATGCACATCCACCTTGTCCACGCCCACCCCGAGCCGAAATCGTTCACGGCCGCCATGCGCGACGTGATTATTAAGACGCTTGAGTCCGAAGGCCACAGCGTCACCGTGTCGGATTTGTATGCGATGGATTTTAATCCGGTCGCGTCCGCCGCAGACTTCGGCACGCGCCGCAATCCGGACCATCTGACCTATGCGCTGGAGCAGCGGCACAATTACCAAGCCGGCACTCTTGCGCCCGATATCGCCGACGAGATTGAGCGCGTGTTGGCCGCGGATATGCTCGGCTTCACGTTTCCGCTGCATTGGTTCGGCACGCCGGCGATCTTAAAGGGCTGGATCGAACGGGTGATGATTTCTGGGCCGTTTTACGGTGGTAAGCGGGTTTATGGCGCGGGTGGCTTGGCGGGCAAGCGCGCCTTCACGGCGTTCGGTCTGGGCGGTCGACCGCATATGTTCGGCCCCGATAGCCTTCATGGTTCTCTTGAGTCCGGCATGATGAAGCATTTTTTCCAAGGCACGCTCGGCTATGTCGGCTTAGAAGTGATCGCGCCGTTCATCGCCTGGCATGTGCCTTATGTCAGCGATGCGGACCGGACGCAGATGCTGGATGATTTGGCGACCTATGTGCGCACGCTGGATGATCAGCCGCGCCTTGAAATGCCGGACCTTGCGGATTTTAACGAGACATTTAAGCCGATTTGAGGGCGTCGCTTTAAGACTCCCTTGACCTTCCAGTTACCGGCAACCTTATCAATGTCGCATTCAAAATTTTAGGGCGCTTAAAAAGATGAAAAGACGTGACTTCCTGACCGCAAGTGCGGCGCTTTCGGCAAGTATGATGTTGCCCCGATTTGCGATGGCGGCTGCAGCGCCGATGATCACCGTGCGCCCTGCCCCGGCGATGGCGCCGTTGATGGGCGTAGGCAAGCCCGAGACCGCCGTCTGGGCCTATGGCAAAAGTGTGCCCGGGCCGGTGATCCGAATTCCACGCGCAAAGCCCGTGCATATCCGGCTGGAAAACGGCCTAGAGCAAGCGACCACGGTGCATTGGCACGGCATCCGCTTAGAAAACGCCATGGATGGTGTGCCCGGCTTTACGCAATCTGCCGTCGCCCCCGGCGCGGCATTTGATTACCGCTTCACGGCGCCGGATGCCGGGACGTATTGGTATCACTCGCACGAGAAATCCTGGGAACAGGTTGCGCGCGGGCTTTATGGCCCTTTGATTGTCGAAGAAGACACCCCTGTTGCCGTCGATACCGAGCACATGTTTATCGTCGATGATTGGCGGCTCGGCGACGACGGCGCGATCGCGCAAGACATGGGCGCACTGCGCGATGCGGCGCACGGTGGGCGGCTTGGGAACTGGCTGACGGTCAACGGCCTGACCGCACCGAAGTTGGCGGTGCGACCCGGTACACGCCTTCGCTTGCGCTGTATATCTGCGGCGAATGCGCGGATCATGGCGTTTCGGTTTCCAGGTGTTGCCGTGCATGTGATCGCCGTCGACGGACAGCCGTTGGCGGCGCCGGAAACCCTTGAAGATGCGCTTTTGCTGGCACCGGCGCAGCGCACGGATTTGGTGATCGATATCCCGAGCGATGCTGCGGGCGAGATCGTCATCGAAGAAGTGTCGACGGCCGAGCCGATTAAGGCGGCAAGCTTCAACGTGAGCGGTGCACCGATACGCAACGCGGCACCGTCTGACATGGTGCGCCTTCCGCCTAATCCGTTAAACGGGCACAGCCTTGATCTTGATGGCGCGTTGAATGTCGATTTGGTGATGGAAGGTGGCGCCATGGGTCAGTTGGCCAAGGCGACCTATCAAGGACAACTGTTCGATATGCGCACGCTGGTCCAGGAAAAAGGCCAGATATGGGCGTTCAATGGTGAAGCCGGCGCTCCCAGCGCGCCGTTGCTGCATGCGCCGCGGGGCCGCACCGTGACGATCAACATGATCAACGACACTCGCTGGCCGCACGCGATGCATTTGCACGGCCATCATTTCCAAGTGATCGAACGGGAAGGCATGCCGGTCACCGGCGCACCGTGGCGCGATACCGAACTGGTCGCCCCGGCTGAGCGCGTCCGTATCGCCTTCGTTGCCGACAATCCCGGCAAATGGCTGTTCCACTGTCACATGCTGGAACACCGCATGGCCGGCATGGGTACGTGGATCAATGTCGGCTGATATATGTGATATCTCCCCTCCTCCCGTCATTCCCGCGCAGGCGGGAATCCATGGGCGCGATGGGCCCCCGCCTTCGCGGGGGTGACGGTCTTTTAAAATACCAAATGTTCGGCGTGTTGGCAGTGGCCACGGCGCCGTCGCATGCGTAAGATGCGCGCATGATGATCTTTAAACGCCTCGCCGCGGTTGCGGTTTTGCTTGTGCTCAGTGGCTGTTACATGCCGATCCGTTTTGATGCCGAGATCGATATCAATCGGGCCGGCTATTACACGTTCATTTTCGACGGCTACTTGGCCAAGGTTGAGCTTTATCAGGGCCTGCAAGAAGGCAAAATCGAGCGCGAAGAAGAACTGCTGCAGGTCCAGCAGATCAAAGAAGACTTTGAGCGGGATTCCGCCGTCAGCGGCTTTCAGTACTACGAAAAAGGTCACTTCCGGGTAAAGTACGAGCGCTCGGGCGATCTGTTGAAGGCGAAGACGATGACGTTCTTCCGCCGCAACGAATATATTCTCGGCATCAGCTATAATAGCGAAACCGGCCAAATTTCAATGCTCGGTAAATCGCTCAGCCGCGACATCAAAGGCCGTTTGCGTGCAGCGGGTTTGGATACGTCGGGCGAGTTGCGGGTGTTCAGCGATGCCAACGTCGTCAGCCACAACGCGACGACGGTCAAACCGTTCCCGTCAAAGGGCCCCGATTACAAGATGTATACGTGGAAAATCCAAAACCTTTTGGCGCCGACGCCTGCGTTGAAGATACAGGCGCGCTAAGCGCTTTTTTTTATTCACCATAATAAATGCTGCGTCATCCTGAACTTGATTCAGGATCCATCGGTGTACCAACGCCGCACCGTCCGTGCTTCGTGGCGAACGTGGATCCTGAATCAAGTTCAGGATGACGCGGGTGTTAAGCCCTGGCGTTTAGGTTGACGCAGCGGCGCCCTTTCTCTGCGTCAGTCCTTGGTCAGACGCCGGAGCAGGCTGGACGTATCCCAACGTTTGCCGCCCATGGCGACGACGTCGGCATAGAATTGGTCGACCAGGGCTGTCACCGGTAAGCTGGCACCGTTGTTTTTCGCTTCGCCCAGCGCGATACCGAGGTCTTTCCTCATCCACTCAACGGCAAAGCCGAAATCGAATTTGTCGTCGGCCATGGTTTTGCCGCGGTTTTCCATCTGCCATGAGCCGGCGGCGCCTTTGGAAATGCAGTCTACGACCAATTTCGCATCCAGGCCGGCTTTTTGTGCAAACGCGATGCCTTCGGAAAGGCCCTGCAACAAACCGGCGATGGTGATCTGGTTGACCATTTTGGTGATCTGGCCTGCGCCCGCTTCGCCCATCAAGGTGACGGCGACGGCGTAGCTGTCGATCACCGGCTGGGCGGCGTCGAATGTGGCTTGATCGCCACCGACCATGACGGTCAGCTTGCCGTTTTCGGCGCCGGCTTGGCCGCCGGATACCGGGCCGTCCAAAAAGCCGATACCGGCTTTCTTGGCAGCGGCGTCGATTTCGCGGGCAACGTCGGCGGACGCCGTGGTGTGGTCGCAGTAAATGCCGCTGTCGCCCATACCGGCGAGGATGCCGTCATCGCCGAACACGACCGAGCGCAAATCGTCGTCGTTACCGACGCATGAAAACACAAAGTCCGCACCCGCAGCCGCTTTCGCCGGGGTGTCGGCAAAGCTGCCGCCGTATTCAGCCACCCATTTTTCAGCTTTTGCGGTGGTACGGTTATAGACGGTGACGTCGTGGCCGTTTTTTTGCAGATGACCGGCCATGGGATAGCCCATAACGCCAAGTCCGATGAATGCCGCTTTTGCCATTTTTTCTCTCCTTAAAATATCTGATTAATCGGTATTGCCGATGATGGTGATGAAGTTTGATGTCCAGATCGGCGGTGGATCGGTCAGCAGACGATCCAAAAGCCACTCGACGCTTTGACTGGTGGCACGGCGCACGCGGCTGCCGCGCGAATACGGCAGGCATCCGTGCCCGACCATACCGGCGGCCAAAGCCACATGCCCGATGTTGCCCGGCGCATACATGGCCTTGTGGGTTAGGTCGTTGAATTGGAATTGCAGGCCCCAAGGCGATGCACAATTGGGCGTGCGCAACACGACCCGCCCGCCCGGCGCTAAAAACGTGCCGAGCTTTTGCAGCACTTTGACGCCTTCGACGTAGGAAAAGTGCTCAAACACATCGAGCATGACGATGCGGTCGAACTTTTCATCCTTATGCGCGTCCAAAAACGCATCCATGGTGGTGGTGTGGACACGGGCCGCAATGCTTTCGGGCATAAAGTCTTTGGTTTTCGGGTCCATTTCGACGCCGGTGACGTCTTGTACGCCCATCGCCTGCAAATACGCTAAAAACAGCCCGACGCCGCAGCCGATTTCGAGAACCCGGTGGCCGGCTTGGAATCCGGCCGGCGCCCAGATATTGCGGGTGAACTCGCGCATATGCTTGCGCCTGACCTCGGCCCGCACATAGGTGCGGTGGGTGTCATAGACGGCGTAGAAATCTTCGGGTTTTTCAAACGTCATGGGGCGCCTTTTCGGCGGATGGATCAGCGGAAAGAATTGCGTAAAAGTTCCCTTCCCAGATTTCCGGCGGGCTCGCAATCAGTTTGTTGAGAATCGCCTGCACCAAAGCGTCTGTACGCCGTCGGCCCCGGCTGCCCAGCAGGTGCGGATAGCAGCGCTCAAGCCGCAGGCCCGCTGCAATCGACATCTGGCGGATGCTGTCCGTGGTGTAGCCGGTCAGGTGTGTCAGGTCGCCGAACTGAAACTGCAGCCCCCAAGGCGAGCCTGCGTTCGGCATCTTGAGGACGATTTTGCCGTTTTTGCTGAGCCGCTTTTTCAGCGCCAACAACAGCGCTAAACCATCTTCTTTGGTGAAATGCTCGAACACATCGAACATGAAAATACGCTCGAACGGCGCCCCGCTGTCGGATTTCAAAAAGTCATGTACATCAGCGACTTGAAATCTGTTCTTCACGTGCGCTGGGATCACGTCGGCAAGTGCGGGGTCGAGGTCGATGCCCTGAAAATCCCCCACCCCCATGTGATCAAGGAAGCTCAGAAAATGCCCCGTCCCGCAGCCGATTTCAAGACACCGCATGGTGGGGCGCACGTCGGCCGGGGTCCAGACCTCATCGGTGAAGCGCTTGATGTGTTTGGCGTTCAGGTCCGGCGTCGTGTAGGCCTTGGTGGCGGCATAGGAATCGTAGAACGTCGACATCGATCTTCCCCGCCCTTCGGCTTTCATATTAAGCAAATAATCTGTATACCGCGCGCTATTGGTCCCGCGAGGCCCGGACATCAGAGTCATCTAGAGTTTGCGAGTGAACCACACAATTCCAGTCTCGAAAAGTCAACGTGTCCAGCGCGCGGTGCTGATGGGCGGGAATGCGGTTTATGTGCCGATCACTGATGAGGCGCGCAGGTTCGTTGAGCGTGCAAGTTGCTATGTCGCTTCACAACGCATACCTTTTTCTATTTTGCTAGAAAGTTTCAAGTCACCTTTACGCTTACAATTAGCTGAGAGTAACCTACGGATGGATTGTTAATGCCAGATAGAGTTCTTGTTTTCATGCTGGCGTACAATGCGGCGAAAACGGTTGAAGCGTCATTGGCTCGGATTCCTGGCGAGCTCAGCTGTTACGATACGCATATCCTGGTTATTGATGATGGCTCTAAAGATCAAACACTGGAGCGCATCTATGCGTTTCAAGATGCCCATCCCGACTTTCCGTTTCCGATGACAGTGCTTAAAAACCCAATAAATCAAGGGTATGGCGGTAATGTAAAAATCGGTATGCACTACGCCGTTGAGAATGATTTTGATGCCCTTTGCCTGATTCACGGTGACGGCCAGTACCCACCGGAAAAGCTGCCGGAACTTGTGCTGCCGTTGATCGAAGATGAGGCCGATGTTGTGTTCGGGTCACGGATGATGAACCGTCGTGATGCCTTGAAGGGCGGCATGCCTGTTTATAAGTGGATCGGCAATCAGGTTCTGACGTGGTTTGAAAACAAATTTCTTAACCTAGATTTATCCGAATTTCATACCGGCTTCAGGCTATATTCGGTGGCCGCATTGAAGCGCCTGCCGTTTCATTTGAATTCAAATGATTTTCATTTTGATACTGAAATTATCATTCAGTTTCATTATGCCGGCATGCGCATCAAAGAATTACCCATTCCGACGTTTTATGGCGATGAAACCAGCCATGTAAATGGCCTTAAATATGCATGGGACGTATCCATGCAGGCGCTGATTGCCTCCGCGCAAAGGTTGGGACTGTGCTACCTTAGAAAATACGACGTTGCGCCGAAACCAGGCCAAGATACTTATTTTACGCCGAAAGTTACTTTCACAGCAGCGCATCAACTCGCGGTCGACTTGATACCCGAAGGTAGCCGGGTTCTTGATATTGGTGCCGCTGGCGGGCTTGCTGTCGAAGTGCTGAAACGCAAGGGCTGCCACGTTACCGCGATCGATATATCGCCGCCATCGTCAGACCGGGCAGCCGACAAATTCATTAAACACGATTTGGATCAACTTCCATTGCCGGTCGAAATCAAAGATTACGATTATCTTTTGGCGCTGGATATCCTAGGCCACCTTAGAGAGCCTGAAAAATTTATCGAAAGCTTGCATAACGGCATGACGTCGGGGGCCGAGGTTAAGCTGATTGCAACGGCCGGTAATATTGGGTTCGCGATAAACCGGTTACAATTGTTGTTCGGTATTTTCAACTATGGCAAACGCGGCATTTTAGACCGCAGTCACACACGACTTTTCACCTTTAGCAGCTTCCGCCGTCTGCTTGAAGAAAGTGGGTTTCATGTAACGTCGTCAAAAGCCGTGGAAGCCCCTTTCATGCTCGCGTTTGGAAACTCAGCGATCAGTCGTGGACTTGCCACAGCCAATCGTTTTTTTGCAAGATTTCTGCCCGGCGTATTTGGTTTTCGAATTTTGCTTTCGGGAACGGCGACGCCGACGCTCGACATGCGGCTGCAAGATGCCGTTGATAAAACCCCGACCGCTCAGGTCGCCAAATCCTGATTTCGTGTTTAGGCTAGCAATCAGATTCCACGGGAGCCCGATTTCTGCCGATCAAAATCAACAGCAACACTGCGTAGATATTTACCGTAATCATTCGTCGACATTGCATCCGCCAATTTGAGGAACGCAGGCATATCGATGAAGCCTGTCCGTAGCGCGATTTCTTCAAGGCAGGCGATTTTCAGTCCTTGGCGCTTTTCGACGGTTTGAACGAAATGCGCAGCTTGCAAAAGTGAATCGTGCGTTCCTGTATCGAGCCAAGCAAACCCGCGCCCCAGCAACTCAAGATTCAAGTCTCCGGCGTCGAGGTAGGGTTGGATGACATCGGTAATTTCCAATTCGCCCCGTGCCGACGGTTTGACGCGGTCTGCAATGTCGCAGACACGATTATCGAAAAAATACAAGCCGGTAACAGCCCAATTTGATTTTGGGTCAGCAGGTTTTTCGACCAATGAAACCGGCTTTCCGCCATCTTTCATTTCAATGACGCCATATCGCTCCGGGTCGGAAACCCAATATGCATAAATTGTTGCGCCGCTTTTCATTTCGGCAGACTTGCGGATGAGATCGACAAAACCATGCCCAAAAAAGATATTGTCACCCAGGATCAATGCACATGGACCACCGTCGATAAATTCTCGGCCGATGATGAAGGCTTCTGCCAATCCCCGAGGCGCAGATTGTTCAGCATAACTAAGGGTAATGCCAAGATTTGAGCCATCCCCTAACGCCATTTCCATCAACGGTCGGGCTTGCGGTGTTGAGATAATGAGGATTTCGCGGATGCCGGCGAGCATGAGGACGGACAACGGATAATGGATCATCGGTTTGTCATAGATCGGCAGCAACTGCTTGTTAACGCTGATGGTCGCTGGATATAACCGTGTTCCGCTGCCCCCGGCTAAAATGATACCTTTCATGCATCCCCCTTCTGCGTTTTCGCGTTGGATAGCCCGAGCCGGTTTCCTTCATAGCGGTCCTGCATCAGTGGTTTCCACCATGCTTGATTGCCAAGATACCATGTGACGGTATTCCGAAGGCCTTCTTCAAAGCCAATGCGGGGCGTCCATCCGAGTGTGTTTTGGATTCCTTGGGTATTGATGGCGTAGCGATGATCGTGGCCCGGTCGATCCGTGACATACGAGATTAAATCAGCGTGTGGCCCGTTCCCGGTGACGTCATCCAATAAAGCACAAATGCTTGTGACAACATCAATATTACGTCGCTCGGCATTGCCGCCGACAAGGTACGTCTCGCCCGGCTGGCCGCTGGCTATTATTTGAAGCAATGCTCTTGCGTGGTCTTCGACATGCAACCAATCACGTACATTGTCGCCTTTGCCGTAAACGGGTAACGACTGGCCACGCAGTGCACGAATGATCATAAGCGGGATTAGTTTTTCTGGAAACTGATACCGACCGTAATTGTTTGAACAATTGCTGATCATAACCGGCAGGCCATATGTGTGGTGCCACGCCATGGCTATGTGATCCGACGACGCCTTGCTGGCGGAATAAGGAGAGCGCGGGCGATAAGGCGTTTCATTTGTAAACGCCGGATCGGTCAGCCCAAGGGATCCAAAAACTTCGTCCGTCGATACATGAAGAAAGCGAAACTGGTCAGCCCGCTGTGCATCAAGGGATTGGAAATACTGATTGGCCATGTCGAGAACTTGAAACGTGCCAACGATGTTCGTCTGAATGAAGTCTGCCGGGCCGTCGATGGATCGGTCGACATGGGATTCCGCCGCCAAATGCATAACGGCATCCGGCTGATGTTCATCTAGGATGTCGCGAATGGCATTACTGTCGCAGATATCAGCCTTGTAGAATCGATAATTTGGGTCGTTTTCTATAGAAGCGAGCGACGTGATGTTTGATGCATAGGTCAGTTTGTCGACATTGATGACGCTGTGGCCATCCGCGATCGCGGTGCGCGCAACTTCGGATCCGATGAATCCGGCACCGCCGGTAATCAAGATTTTCATGTGTGTCCCCCGGTATTCGATTTACCATCGCACCGAAAAAAGACGTCGCAATCCTTAAGTTTTGGGGCAATTTTATCTTTATCGGATAAGATGGCCTTATCCGGCGAAACGGGCCAGTCGATGCCTAGATCGGGGTCATTCCAAAGGACGGTGCGTGCCTGATCCGGTGTAAAATGACTCGATAGCTTGTAAGCCATTTCCGTATCCGGCGCCATTGTACAAAAGCCGTGCGCGAAGCCCACGGGGATATAGACCATCCGGGCATCATCTTCGTGAAGTTCAATCGCGACGTGTTCGCCAAACGTCGGCGAGCCCGTGCGAATGTCGAGCATGATGTCGAGGACCCTGCCCCGCGTGACACGTGCAAGCTTTGCCTGTGCGGCAGCGCCGATCTGAAAATGAAGGGCGCGAACCGTTCCCGCATTTTGATTTCTTGAGCACGCATCAAGCACGAACGTTGTTTCGATGCCAATGCTGCTAAATGAGCGGGTATCATAGGTTTCCATAAAGAATCCGCGCGAATCACCATACCGATCGAGATCAATAATTTTGATATCCGGGATTTGAGCGTCGCTGATCTTCATATGTCGGACCTTTCGGCGAGATATTCTCGAATGCCTGTTTCGAGGCTGGTCGTCGGCGACCAACCGGGTAGCATCTTGCCCTGCCAGGGATCAGAAATTCGCCTTTCAGGAAGGCTAAATCCACCATGTTTTGTTTTAATCGGCTGCCCGGTAATTTTCTCAAACACGGCAACGACTTGGCTTAGTCGGACTGTTTCGCCGGAACCAACATAGAAATGCTTGGCGTTAACATCTTTTGGTGTTTCGTAAAGCGACGTCGCCGCAATGTTGAAAGCGCGTACGACATCGTCGATGTACACGAGATCGATTTGCATATCCTCGTCGGGCAGCGGCAAGGCTTCGCCAGTTGTTTGAGCACGGGCGATGGTTGCGATCAGCTTTTCTCGCCAGTCGCCCGGGCCATAAACATCTTGAAGAATGAGCGATGTCGTCAGAAAACCATGCGCATCTCGATAATACGCGAGCGCATCATCGAATGCCTGCTTAAGGGTTGCGTAAAGATTGAGTGGGCGCGGGCTTTCGCTCTCATAATACTGCGCAAAGGTGCCGGTGTTGATTATGTGTACTGGTTTGTTGGTAAGAGCCAACGCTTCGCACAGTTGAATGCCGAAAAGCATATTGGCTTCGACCATTGGCTGCACGTCACGGGGCGAGGCTTCACGCCGATAAATGCTTGCTAAGTGCAAAACCACATCTGGCGCGATGTCCGTCACAACCTTGTTTAAGTTTTCAGTCTGCCCGTCTATGCAATGAATGGCATTCGGATCGAGGCCTGGGGCAAGACGTTCAGGTCTGGTTTCTGGACGTACCAGAACATGAACATCAATGCCTTTTTCAAGCAAATCTGCCGTCAGTTTATAGCCGGGGTAACTCGACGCGCCCGTAATCAGATACCTAAGCATGCCGAGTACCGTTTCATTGTTGCCCAGCGAACTCGTTGAACTGTGCCTTCACATAGGCGATTTCTTCTTCGCCCAAACCTTGGTGGCAACCGAGTAACAACCCGCCGCGCATCACTTGATCTGCATTTGGAAAGCCACCGGGTGCTTCACGTCGCTCGATATCGCGGAACCCTGGCTGGCGTAAAATATTACCCGTAAACACTGTGCGTGTTTGGATGTCGCGGGATTCCAGAAACTTTTGCAGTTCCTGGCGCGTGAACGGTGCGTCATCGCGAACGATCAGCGGCACTGCAAGCCACGCCGTATCCACGTTATTTGTGACACGTGGCAGGATGAACCATTTTTCAAATTCCGCGAAATATGACCTAAGGGCGGCAAAGTTCGTTTTCCGCCGGGCAATATATTCGGGAAGGCGATCTAATTGAACAAGGCCGAATGCTGCAGAAATTTCTGATGGCAGGAAATTGTAACCAATTGATTCAAACATGAATTTGGCATCATACGGAATGCCATCGATTTCTGAATTGAATCGATCAGAAGAATTTTCACTCTCACCTGTCAGGCTTGAACTCCTGCCCCATCCGCGCAATAAGGCGGCACGCTTGAATATATTTTCGTCATTGGCCGAAATCATGCCGCCAAAGCCCCCTGCGGTCATGACGTGAGACGCATAGAAGCTTGTCGTCACAACATCAGATAAGCGGCCTGTATCTTCCCCATTTAGGGTGTAGCCGATCGTATCTGCCGAATCTTCGATCAAAAGCAGACCATGGTCATCTGCGATTTTTCGAAGCGCTTGCCAATCCGGCAAGTTCCCAATCAAATTCGGAATCATCATTGCTTTGGTTTTCGGGGTGATCATTTGCAAGATACTATCGGTATCGATGACGAACGTGTCGGGTTCTACGTCAATAAACACCGGAACCAGACCGCATTGTATCAGCGGCGCAACCGTGGTTGAAAATGTCAGGGCTGGGGTGATCACTTCCGAGCCTTTTTCCAAGCCAAGCGCGGTGATTGCCAAAAGGTTTGCAGCCGAACCTGACGTCACCATCAAGCCGTGCTTTTTGCCGAAAAGCTTTGCCACCCGCTCTTCAAACAAGGACACCCGTGGGCCATTCATAAGCTGTAATGGGGAGTTCTCCAGAACATCGACAACGGCATCTATTTCTTCGCGCTCATAAACAGCCTGAGCATAAAAAACACGCATTTTTGAGTGAACTCCTGTGTTAAACGACTTCTACCATGCGGACTGGAATAACCCACTTCCCGCCCCGAGCGCGGAAGGACTCTTCTTTGGCATTAATCTCATTGAAATGGTTCCAGGCAAACAAGACGGCGACGTCGGCATGGCTATCCGTGAAGGCATCATGAGATTTTACCGGGATATGAGCGCCCGGCGAATACTTATTCTGTTTGGCTGGTGTGGTATCGGAAATAAACTCGATGAGTTGGTCGTCGATGCCACAGTAATTGATAACCGTCGCACTTTTTGCCGTCGCACCGTAGCCGACAACTGTTTTCCCTGCGGCGTCGTAATCATGAAGAAGGTTCATTATCTTTTCGCGCGAAAGTTCGCAATTGCGTCGAAATGTATCAAAGGTTTCTGGGCGACCAAGGCCCATCAAAGATTCTTTGGCGCGTTGCGCCAGCAATCGATCGCTTTCAGGGTAAGCGCCCTTATGGCATAGGAAATAGCGCATGCATCCGCCATGGAACGCGTTCCATTCGACGTCAAAAATTTCCAGGCCATGGCGAGAAAAGACATTATTCAATGAAGTCACTGACCAAATGTACATATGCTCAGCATACAGCTGATCATAGGCGGTGCCTTCAATCATGTCGCCGAGGTACGGGTCTTCTTGAACCATGACCCCTTTGGGTTTCAGCAGGATGGCGACGCCGGCGGCCACTGAATTCGTGTCTTCAATGTGGTGCATTGTATTGGTTGCGATGAAAAGATCTGCATTGCCATGTTCGGACACAATATCGGCGGCGGTTTGTTCATTGAAGAATTCACTGAGGATGTTTACGCCTTTTTCACGCGCGGCATCGGCAACATTGCTGGAGGGCTCAACGCCTAGATGCGGCACCCCTGCTCGGGCGAAATTCTGCAGCGTGATACCGTCATTGCATCCGATTTCAACGACGAACGGGTTTGTTTCCGAGACATACTTCGACATCAGGTCTTCGGCCATGACTCTGAAGTGCTCTGTCATATAGCTGGATGTACTTGCGAAATATGCATAATGATCATGAAACATCTGATCCGGGTCCGGCACATCAACAACTTGTAGCGTATGGCAGTCACCACAGACGGCAACTTGCATATGATAGAAATATTCATTGTCGAATTGATCTGGGGTAAGGAATGCATTGCCGATCGGCATTTGGCCGAAATCTATAAACGGCTCAATCGAACAGCCGCAAAGCCTGCATTTACTCATGATTACCTACCTAAAGCCGTTCGTTGATCGCGCGATCAAAGTTGCCAGGAGACTATGGTTTTGACTTCTACAGGTCAACGTAACTGACAGCGCCAAATATCGAAAAAACGGCGCTGTTCGATGATTTCGTAGTGATCAAGAAAAGTCCTGCTTAGTGCCGGGTCATAGATTAATCCACCAAAGTAACTATGCAGCGTGAAGGGAATTTCATCTTTCGGTGTAATCCAGTATTGCGTTTCACAATTGCTGATATGGGCAATCTTGCCCGGCAGGCTATCAATACCAATAAAGCGGGCTTCCATATCGGACCAGCCATCGATTGTAATTGGATAGCCTCTGAACCCAAGGATCGCTTTGAAATGGGAGAGCGGGTAAGTTTTGACGATATCTGCCCCAAGACCCAATTCAATGGGGTTGGGCGCATAATCTTTGGCAATCGACTCCACTTCTATAGCCGCCTCGTCGAGCCATGAAAGATTGGAAAGATCCCGGTGGAATCTTTTTTGTGGGGTTATGATGAGAATAATGAAAGCTAGGGCGATTAGCCCTGTTGCAGCAAATTGCACACGGGGAGACTTATCGAGCAGGCGTGCAAATCGGATCGTTAAATCTATGGTCACTGGAAAAATCGGGTTCATCTGATACCAGGAACTGCCCTCTACCGAAGCCGGGTACAAGCTTACAATGATCGCGATAAATAATGCGCCGAGGTACAGGATGTCCCTTAGAGATGGGCGCTCGCCGCGTATCAAGGCAATGGTCAGCAAAAGTAATGCCGGTAATATGTATAGCAAGGCTCGGCGCAAAAGATACGGCAGCGCTTCTATACTGATGCCGCGCACGGACACGAGATTTACAATCCCGTCCAAGTAGGCACTCAGTGATATCCCGTTGATCGCAAACGGCGCCAAAATGGTCAGCACGACAATAATCGTCATGGCGATAAATATTTTCCATTTCCACCAGTCGCAATATCGGATGACCAATGGGAACAAAAAGACAAAGAAGTGCGCCTTCATATTGATCGCGAGGCCAATGGCGATAGAAATTGCAATCGCACTGACCCATTTATTGGCGGCACTTTCAGGTGCGAAGAAATTTGTAGCGAGTAGAGCCGCGCTGATGAGCAGGACCGCTTGCGGGTCTGGGCGGCTCCACAGGGTAAAAGGTACCGTCGCCAGTTGGATGCAGACGAAGACGATCACCCCAAATGCAAGCCAACGGATGCCATGGGCACGGCAAATGAACGCCCCGAAAGCAATCAGTGCCAAAATTGCGGCTGTAATGCCGCCAGCTTTGCTGACGGCGATGGTGGCGCCGAAAACATTCAAAAAAAGCGCATTCAAGAGAAAGCTGACAGGGCCGTAAGGAACAATTAGAAAAATACCATCCCCATTGGACTGATATAGGGGGGCCCCGTTTGCAAATTGCCAGGCCCGTATTGTGATCAGGGCTTCCGCATGGTCTAGATAGCCTGCAAAATTCCAATATGAGGCCAATGAATAAAGAAAATACGCAACGACAATTAAGGCGACCGCACTGAATATCCTGTTAGACCAAGTGTTTGAATCAGTCATTAATCTATTGTCACCAAAATTTACGTAAAAGACCTCAGGTCTGTTTGGCAGCAAGCTTTAGCTTGGGGCCATTAAATTATCAACGTTTGGCGCATCTGTGACGGTACTCAAGTATTCCGAATGTCGATGTGCGGTTCTGGAAATTCGCACGGTTGAGTGAATAAAAAAACTGCGGCCCCCCCCCGGTCGCCGCAGTCGATCCGGGATATTAGAGCGATAACCCATCCGCATGCAGCATTAACCCCCGAAACGGCTGCCAAAGGCTCGCCGGCCGAACGATGCCGAGCATGTGTGGTTGCAGGTCGCTGTGTGCCGCATACGGGGTCTGTGTCGCAAGATCGTCGGCGCGCCCGCCCGCCTCGGCGACGATCAGACAGCCTGCCGCGTGGTCCCAAGGTTTGATCCGGCCGCCGTAGCGCGCCATGTCGAGCGTGCCGTTGGCGATGTCCATATACTCGCGCCCCACGCAGCGATAGCGCTCGACAATGGTGGGCAGCGCGACTTCCATCTCGTCCGCAGCTTGTTCCAATCGATGGCGTAATTTGATGCCCGCGGTCATCGTGGTGTCGGTAAACGCTGTTGTGCCGGGGGCTTGGATGGTGGCCAAGGCATCGTTTGGTCCATAAACCGCGCCTTCGCCCGCTACCGCCATTGCGGCATCGCCCTGCATCGGATCAATGATCCAACCGCCCCGCGTGGTGCCGTTTTGCACCAGCGCAACGATCACCGTGAAGGGTTGGCGCCCGTGCGCGAAGTTGTGCGTGCCGTCGACAGGATCGACGATCCATACGGGATCGTCCCCGTCCAACAGTTTCATGCAATCGGGATTGGCCTCGAACATCTCTTCGCCGAGTACGCGGCTGCCCGGCACCAAGTCTGGCAGGCGTCGCTCAAACGCAGCTTCAGATGCGCGGTCGGCAATGGTGACCAAGTCGCCGGGCCGTTTTTCATCGATTTCGTGCGCCGCTAGCTTTTGGAAGCGCGGCACGATTTCGCTGGCCGCCACGTCGCGCATCATGTCGAGCACGCGGGCTGGATTGTTGAGAATACGTTGCATCAGTTGATATACAGGTCCCGGTCTCGGTGATAGGCCGCGGCGGCGTCATCTAAAATGCGCTTCGCCTCGGGTGAATGGTCGGCACGCTGGACCAGCAACTCGGTCACAAACGCCGAAAACGTCACCGCCTCGCCCTTGCCGCGCAGTTGAAACGCGTGTGCGAAGGCGGTCAACATCCGGTGCGTATGCTCGCGCGCCATGACGTTCAGTTGACGTTTCACAAAGCGCTGCGTCAATCGCCATTTATGCTGAGCTTCCCGCGTTGCCATATTAGACCCCTTCTCTACTAGTAGATTAGGTTCTTATAGCGTGTTTTTTGATCCCGGACCAGATCCGGGATAAGCCCTGGGGTTTTTCTGGGAAGTCGCGGTGTTGGTGGGGCTGTTTTTGTTGATTGAACCACACACCCGCGGCTTCCCGGACGCCGTAGGCGATCCGGGATTTTGCTGCGTCTTAGTGCGGCAGTGGCACCATCGGAATATCGAAGGTACTTTCGAATCTGCCCGCAAGGTCAGGCGCGATGCGGACGTCGACGCGGATGGTTTTCTCGGTATCGACTTTTGCCAGCACCTCGGCGTTTTCGTACAACCAAGCCAGTGCGGCGCCGTCGGTAAAGGCGAGTTCGATGCGCGCCGTGATATGGTCGCGGGTCAACAGCGCGTCGACGGCATTCAACAAGTCGTCGCAGCCGTCGCCGGTCAACGCCGAGATCGGTACCGCGATCTGATTGCCGATGCCGGCTCGGTTGATGACGAATTCCCGGCTTTCGGCATCCAGCAGGTCGATTTTATTCAACGCTTCGATCATTGGTTTGCCGAGCATGTCATCGTCATCGGCGATGACATCGCGGGGCACGACGCGAAGCCGGCTGAGCACGTTTAGCACGTCGGTTTTCTGCTGTTCGCTGTCGGGGTGTGCGACATCGCGCACATGCACGATGACGTCGGCCTCAATCACTTCTTCGAGGGTCGCGTGGAAGGCATTCACCAACTCGTGCGGCAAGTTCGATACAAAGCCCACCGTATCCGACAAAATCGCGTCCCGCCCGCTCGGCAAGCGGATACCGCGCATGGTCGGATCGAGCGTCGCGAACAGTTGGTCTTTCGCGGTCACGTCGGCGCTGGTGACGCGGTTGAACAGTGTTGACTTGCCGGCGTTGGTATAGCCAACCAGGGCGACCACCGGGTGCGGCACGCGTTTGCGGGCCGAGCGGTGCAATTCCCGGGTCCGCGATACGTCTTCCAGGTCTTTTTTCAAGCGGTCGATGCGTTGGCGGATCAAGCGGCGGTCGGTTTCGATCTGGGTTTCACCCGGGCCGCCCATGAAGCCGACACCACCGCGCTGGCGTTCCAAGTGTGTCCATGACCGCACCAGCCGGCCCAGTTGGTAATTCAATTGCGCCAGTTCGACCTGCAAACGCCCCTCACGGGTGCGCGCGCGGGCGCCGAAGATTTCCAAGATCAAGCCGGTGCGGTCCAATACTTTGGCCGACCATGCGCGCTCAAGGTTGCGCTGCTGTACGGGCGTGAGTTCCGCGTCGATGATGACGATGGGCGACGGCCCTTCGGCGACGTCGGGATCATCCGGGTCGCCGTCGCCGATGTCGGGATGGCGGATGCTTTCCAGGACCTCTTCGATTCGTTCAACCACGCCGCCGCCGATCAACGTCGCCGGGCGCGGTCGTTTAATGGTGAAGGCTTCGGCATGCTTGATGTCGAGATCGATCGCCAATGCCAAGCCGACGGCTTCTTCAAGCCGCGCTTCGCGGGCGCGTTCATCAAGTTCACTGCTGAAGATGTCGGGGTGGACGACGACGCAGGTATCCCGCGCCGGTGTGCGGTCTATGCCGCCGCCGCTGCGTCTTTTACTCACGCATCCTCGTCTGCTTCATCCTTGCTGTCAGGCTCAAAGAGCTGAACCGGTGTCGACGGCATAATGGTCGAAATTGCGTGCTTATAGACAAGCTGGGTGTGACCGTCGCGGCGCAACAGCACCGAGAAATTATCGAACCACGTCACGATGCCCTGCAACTTGACTCCGTTAACCAGAAACACCGTCACCGGAGTTTTCTGTTTACGGATGTAATTTAGAAAAACGTCCTGCACGTTTTGGGGTTTGTCGGCAGCCATCTTTTTATCCCCTCTTTATGGGCCGCAGTGCGCGGCCATCATGGTTTTTTTTGGGTTTTCTTGGTCGAGAAGACCATTATTTTCCCTGCGACGCCGAAGCTTACATGGTCTGCAAGAAATTGCAAAGCTGAGCACAGCTTACAAAGTGGTGTGTCGGCGGATGCAGCGGGAACTCGCCAACGCTGGGCGCTTCAGGCCGCACCAACACTGGCACGCAGCCGGCGTTGATGCCGCAGGTCAGGTCGATATCCGCATCGCCGACAAACCAGACGTCGGGTCCGCGTGCGATGCCGCCGGGGGCCAATGCCATATCAACCGGCGCCGGATCGGGCTTGTCGCGTTCGGCATCAAAGGCCCCGACGATGCGCCCGAAGTGCTTCGCCCAATCTAATTGCTCGGCCTCGGCACGTAGATAGTCGCCTTTTTTGTTGGAGACCACGCCCAGATAAACCCCCTGCCCGGCCAGGTATGTGAGCAAATCCGCAGCGCCCTCGGCAGGTTTAACGGCTTCGGCATGGATTTCCGCATAACGGGCATAAAATACGTCGCCCGCCTGCTCCCATGCGTCACCAAACAGTTGTGGAAAGCTGTCGCGCATGGAATGGCGCACCTTGGCGCGGGTTTCTTCCATGCTCCATTCCGGCAAACCATAAGCCCGAAATGTGGTGTTGAGGGCATCTTGAATGGGCGGCCAACTGTCGACCAGGGTGTTGTCCCAATCGAAGACAACCGCACGTGGCAGGTTTGTGTCGTTCATGCGTCTTTGTGTGTCGAGACGGCGGCTGGGTCAAGGGTCGGATAACTTAAGTCCGGGGAGGTCCCGGGTCTCGCTGCGCTCGCCCGGGATGACGAAGGCCGTATCCGGGACCTCCCCGTTTAATTCTCACATATGCGATTTCACGGACGCGGCAAACTCAGAAAAACTCAAGCTGCACCGAGAACATTTTTTCGACTTTGCGAATCACGTCGGCAGCGGCGAACAGGACGACGCGGTCGCCCGCTTCGATCACAGTTGAGCCGCTGGGATAGATCGTCGCGCCATCGCGCACAATGGCGCCGATCAACACACCTGCCGGCAGCTTTGCTTCACGCAGCGGCGTGCCGACAAGTTCTGACGTCTGCAATGCCTCGGCCTCAATCAGTTCGCCGAAGTCTTCGCGCAGCGTGTGCACCGAATGAATCCGTCCGCGCCGCACGTGTTGCAGAATTTTTGATACCGTGATGTTGCGCGGGCTGACCGTGACGTCGATGCCGATAGATCCCACCAGGTCTTCATAGCCGGCGTTGTTGACCAAGGTCACGACGCGCTGGCAGCCGAATTTCTTGGCCAGCAGACTCGATAAAATATTTGTCTCGTCATCGTTGGTGACGGCGACCACGGTTTCGGTGCCCGACACATTGGCTTCTTCGAGAATTTGCTGATCGATGACGCTGCCGTGGATGACGATGGTTTTTTCCAGATCACCGGCGATGGCTTCGGCGCGTTCCTTGTTTTGCTCAATGATTTTAGCGCGCACCCAATCGTGGTTGGCCTCAAGCTCGCGGGCTAAGAACATGCCGATGTTACCGCCGCCGAAAATCAGCAGTGAGCGGGCTTCGCGTTCTTCGTGACCGAACGCTGCCATGGCGCGGTCGACCTGATCACTGTCGACGACGAAGTACACCTCGTCGCCTTCAAGCATTTGGTCTTCGCCGCGCGGCACGATGGGCTTGCCGTCGCGGACCAAGCCGACGATGACGATGTGGAGGTCCGGAAACAATTGTGAAAGCTGGCGCAGCGGCGTGTTGACCAACGGGCAATCCTGCTTACAGCGTACGCCCAACAGCTTCACACGGTTGTCGACCAGTGGAATCATCTCGAACGCGCCGGGCACTTCAAGGCGACGGATCACGGCGCGCGCGACCTCAATCTCGGGCGAGATGATGACGTCGATCGGCATGTGATCGCGGGAAAACATGTTTGCCCACATCGGCTGTAAATAGCTTTGATTGCGGATCCGCGCGATCTTGGTCGGCACTTCGAACAGCGAGTGTGCGACCTGACAGGCGACCATGTTGGTCTCGTCCGCAAGCGTGACGGCGATCAGTAAGTCGGCGTCGGCAATCCCGGCGCGCTCAAGCACATCGGGGTGCGAGCCGTGTCCGACGATGCCGTTGACGTCGAATGCGTCGGAAATCTGGCGCACCAGGTTTTCCGATTGATCGACGATGGTGACGTCGTGGTTTTCCATGGCCAGGTGTCGGGCGATGTTGGAGCCGACCTGACCGGCACCGCATACGATAATTTTCATGATCGTTCCGCCAAGCGGCCCTTGATTCCGTTAATCCAAATGGTGGCGCTGTGTGTCCCGAGACTGCGCGCCGCCTAAAAATGCACAGCATTTCATATCGCTTATACTACTGTTTGTCCTGGCCGCGCACGCCCAGAGATTTCAGCTTCCGATGCAGGGCCGACCGCTCCATGCCGACGAACTGCGCGGTTTGCGAGATATTACCGCCGAACCGTTCGACTTGGGCCAGCAGATATTCCCGCTCGAACAGTTCGCGCGCATCACGCAGCGGTAACGACATGATTTCCGCTTTGCGTTCAACATCGACGGACGGACCCATGCCCATGATCTCAGGCGGCAACATGGCGCTGGTGATCGCCTGTGTCGGATCGCCGGGTGCCATGATCAACAATCGTTCGACGACGTTGCGAAGCTCGCGCACGTTGCCGGGCCAGCCATAGGTCTGTAGCGCCGCCAGCGCATCTTCGGTAAAGCCACGCGACGGCTGGCCGGATATGTTGGCGGCATTGCCCATGAAGTGACGTGCCAACAACGGGATATCGTCCCGGCGGTCGATCAGTGCCGGCACATGGATCGGCACCACGTTGAGCCGGTAATACAGGTCTTCGCGGAAGTTACCTTCGTTGATTTCTGCCGTCAGGTCTTTGGTTGTGGATGCCATGACGCGGACGTCGACCTGCACTTGCTCGGTGCCGCCGACGCGCTCGAAAATTTGTTCTTGAAGCGCGCGTACGATCTTACCTTGGGTCTCCAGCGGCATGTCGCCGACTTCGTCGAGCAGCAGTGTGCCCTGGTCGGCACGCTCGAACATACCGATTTTGCGGCTGCGATCGTTGCCGCTTTCGGTCCCGAACAGCTCGGTTTCCATGCGATCTGGATGCATCGCCGCGCAGTTGATGACCGCAAACGGGCCTTCGGCACGGCGCGAGCGTGCATGCAGTAAGCGTGCGATGACTTCTTTGCCGGCGCCCGGTGGGCCGGAAATAATGATCCGTGAATTGGTCGGCGCTGCACGCTCAATCGCTTGGCGGACGTCTTTGATCACCATCGATGCGCCGACCAAATCCAATGGCGTGCCGGCGCGCACGCGAAGCTCGGCGTTTTCCCGCCTCAGCCTTGATGCCTCCATCGCGCGTTCGATCAGCAACAGCATGCGTTCCGACTTAAACGGCTTTTCGATGAAGTCGTAAGCACCGTCTTGGATCGCCTGCACGGCAGTCTCGACAGAGCCGTGACCGCTCATCATCAATACCGGCGTTTCCGGATGTAGACGTTTGATTTCTTTAAGGATACCGAGGCCGTCCAACTCGCTGCCCTGCAGCCAGATGTCCAACAGCACGAGGCCCGGCGGTTGTTCATTGACGGCAGCAAGTGCGCTGGTGCTGTCGTGGGCTTCGCGGGTCTCAAAACCCTCGTCACCTAGAATTTCTGCCGTCAATGTGCGGATGTCCCGCTCGTCGTCGACAATCAGAATATCTTGCGCCATCAGATTTCACGTCTTTTTATTGGAAAGGCTGGACCCAGTTTAACTTGTTTTGAGGCTTGCCGCGACCCGCATTGCGTTATCTTCGTCGTTTTCTTGTTTGTTTTTTTGGGCTTCATTCGGGCCGCTTTGTCGCGTTTTCCCCAGTGGCAACGACATCTTAACCCGAGCGCCGCGCGGTTCACGGTCGCTGAGTTCAAGCAGGCCATCATGTTCTTCGATAATTTTTTTCACGATGGCGAGGCCAAGTCCAGTGCCCTTGTCGCGGGTCGTCACATAGGGCTCGGTCAGGCGGTCACGTCCGTCTTCCGGTAGGCCGCGTCCATCGTCATCGATGGTGATGATGACCTCGCCATCCGCCTGTGCCATGTGCAATTGCACCTCGCCTTTGATATCGTTGCCCCCTTCTTCGCGGGCCCCCTCGATCGATTCGGCAGCGTTTTTGAGCACGTTTGTCAGCACCCTGGAAATCTGCCGCGCGTCACATTGGATGTAGACATCGTCCGCCGGCAGTTCGCTGGTGAACGTCACGTCGGCGTCACGGTTTTGCTCAAGGAACACCGCTTGGCGGCACAGCTCGGATATATTTTCGCGTTTGAAATCCGGTTGCGGCATACGCGCGAAGGATGAAAACTCGTCGACCATGCGGCCGATGTCACCGACTTGACGGATGATGGTGTCGGTGCATTTTTTGAACGTTTCCGGGTCGTCTTTGATTTGGCGTAAGTATTTCCGATTGAGCCGCTCGGCCGACAGTTGGATCGGGGTTAGCGGGTTTTTGATTTCGTGCGCGATGCGCCGCGCGACATCGGCCCAGGCGGCCTTGCGCTGCGCCGACAGCAACTCGGTCACGTCGTCGAAGGTGGCGACGTAGCCGATCACGTCGTCGTCCAAGTATTCAGCGGCGATCCGCACCAGCAGCGTTTTCGCGTCGCCATCACGCGAAAACGAAATTTCCGCCTGCTGCATACGGTCCGGGCGGCTTGTGGCTTGGCGCAGCAGATCTGCGAGTTCGGGCACGGTCTCGGCCAAAGGTGCGCCGATGTGCTCCAATAGGTCCATGTCCAATAGCTCGGTCGCACGGCGGTTCGGCAGATTGATGCGCCCTTTCGCATCCAGGCCGATAACACCGGCGCTGACACCGGCGAGCACGGTCTCGGTAAAGCGGCGCCGTTCGTCGAGCTCTTTGTTGACCTCAAGCAGGCCCTGTTGCTGGCTGGCGATGCGTTGCGTCATATTGTTGAACGCGCGGCCTAGCACGCCGATCTCGTCCCGCGCGCTTGCGGTATCAACGCGGGCCGTCAAATCACCTTTTGAAACATCGTCAGCAGCATCGATCAGGTCGGTAATCGGTTCGGCCAATTGTGCCGACACCGTCATGCCGATCCACACCGCCGCCATCAGCAAAATCAGCACGGCCACCAAATAGATCAGCACGAAGCTGATCTGCACGCCGGACCGCGTTGCTTCCAGGGCTTTGTACTCATCGAACGCTTGGCGGATAGCAGAGATGTGTTGCAGCACACGGGGATCGACAAAACGCTCGACCAGCAAATATGCATCGACAAATCGGTTGAGGCGCACTAAGGCGCGCACTTTATCAGTGGTTTCCGAATTCAGCAGCGTCACTTCGCCGTTACTGGCTTTTGCAATGGCGTCCGGAGGAATCTCTTCGATGGTCGTCGACAGCGCAAAGTCCGAACGCGCGATGATGTTGCCGAGGCTGTCGATGACCAAGGCTTCCGGCAGCCCCCGCAGCGACGCGCTTGACGACAAAATACGATTGAATTGCCAGGGGTTTTCGGTCAGCAGCGGTGCATTTTGATTGAGCAAAAACGCGACACTGTAGGCTTGGTTGGCGATGTTTTCCCGGTGCTCTTTGACATACGCCTCGGTCACACCGACGGATTCACGGAGCGCGCCTGAGACCCGGTCGTTGAACCAAGCCTCAAGCCCAAAATTCAACGAGAGATACGAAAATGCCGCGACCAACACCGCCGGCGTCACCGCGATCATGGCGAACAGCATCACCAGCCTGCCCTGCAGACCGGCACCCGCGCGGCCACGTCTGCGGGCTTGCCATAAGCGGATCACGCGCCGGGTCACGACGATACTCAGCGCCAGCAAAAGAACGCCGTCCAAGGTGAGCAGCCAGCGTAGTACGTCGATCCGCTCGCGGACCAGCGTGGTGTCGGTCATCAGCGCAACGGTGGCGACGCCTGAGGCAACGGCAAGCGCTGCCAGCATAAATGCAAGCCGACGCTGTAGGCTGCTGTTCGACAGCACGCCTTTGATACCGCGATCTGCGGTCACGCTCATCCGGACCCCTTGATGATGGGGATGCCGAGCTCGCGGATTTTTTTGCGGAGTGTATTGCGGTTTAACCCCAGCACTTCGGAGGCTTTGACCTGATTGCCGCGTGTCGCCTGCAAGGTTTGCAGGATCAACGGGCGCTCGACCTCGCGCAGGATGCGGTTATACAGACCGGCAGCCGGCAAGCTGCCGTCGTGCGCGTTGAAGTACGTTTTTAGATGCCCATCCACTGTATCGGCGAGTCCGCCGCCAGATGCGGCGGGTTCCACCGGATCGCGGCGGTCACTGAGTTCGGCGTCGATAATCTCGGCATCGATGACTTCTTCAGAGTACAGTGCAGCCAAACGCTGCACCATGTTTTCAAGCTCGCGCACGTTGCCGGGCCAGTCGTGGCTCTGCATGATCTCAAGCGCTTTGGGCTCGATGATTTTCCATGGTAAACCTTCGTTTGCGGCCCGGCCTAAGAAGTGGCGCACCAATTCCGGAATATCTTCGGTGCGATCGCGCAGCGGCGGCAGACGGATCGGCACCACGTTGAGGCGGAAAAATAAATCTTCGCGGAACAGGCCGCGACGAATCAGCCGCTTGAGGTCGTGGTGTGTTGCTGCAATCACCCGCACATTCGCTTTGATGGAGGTGCGCCCGCCGACGCTGGAATACTCGCCTTCTTGCAGCACGCGCAGTAAGCGGGTCTGGGCTTCCATCGGCATGTCGCCGATTTCGTCCAAGAACAGGGTGCCACCATTGGCTTGCTCGAAGCGACCCGCGCTACGCGCGACCGCGCCGGTGAACGAGCCTTTTTCGTGGCCGAACAATTCGCTTTCGATCAATTCGCGCGGGATCGCGGCGACGTTGACGGCGACGAACGGCTTGTCTTTGCGCTTGCCGTAATCGTGCAGCGCGCGGGCCACCAATTCTTTGCCGGTGCCGGACTCGCCGGTGATCATCACGGTCAGGTCGGTCGGCATCAGGCGTGCGAGCGTGCGATAAATTTCCTGCATCGCCGGCGAGCGACCGATCAGCGGCAGGGCTTCTTCAACCTCGTCCGGGCGGCTGGCGGCGCTCAAGCTGCTGTCTTTTGAGCGCGCTTCAAGACCGCGCCGGACCACGGAAACCAACTCGTCCAGGTCAAACGGCTTGGGCAGATAATCGAAGGCGCCGCGCTCGGTCGCTTTGACGGCGGTCAGCAGCGTGTTCTGTGCGCTCATCACGACGATCCGCAGGTTTGGCCGGAGATGGCGCATTTTCGGCACCAGATCGAGGCCGTTGCCGTCGGGCATGACGACGTCGGTAATCACCAAGTCTCCGTCGCCGTTTTCAACCCATTGCCAGAGCGTCGCCGCGTTGCCGGTCGAGCGGACGTCATAGCCGGCCCGCGTCAGCGCCTGTGTCACCACCATACGGATGCCGTCGTCGTCATCGGCAACAAGGATCGTCGCGCTCTTAGTCATCGTCTCGCTCTCCCTTGGCCATCGGCAGCATAACCCGGAACACGGTGCGCCCCGGAATGCTGTCGAACTCGATGACGCCGCCGTGATCGCCAACGATCTTGGCGACGAGGGCCAGTCCAAGCCCGCTCCCTTTGGGCTTCGAGGTGACGAAGGCGTCGAATAGATAGTTTTTCATATCGTCGGCGATGCCGGGGCCGTTGTCGCGAATCCACACCGTCAGCGGTAGGTGCACGCGGGTATCTGCACCCGGCAACGCAAACCGCACACCTTGGCTATAGGCAGTGCCGATGGTGATTTCACCGCCGACGCCGCCGACGGCTTCAGCGGCGTTTTTCACCAGGTTCAGGAAAATCTGCACCAGTTGATCGTGGTTGCCCCAAACCGGCGGCAATGATGGGTCGAACACGTTCTGAAACCGCACATGCGTTGCAAAGCCGGTTTCCGCCAGGCGTTGCACGCGATCCAATACTTTGTGGATGTTGACCGGCTCACGCTGCAAAGGGGTGCGGTCCGAGAACACTTCCATGCGATCCACCAGGCCGACGATGCGGTCGGCCTCGTCGCGAATCAGCCGGGTCAGCTGTTTATCTTCGTCGTTCAGCCCCCGCTCCAACAATTGCGCGGCGCCGCGAATGCCGGATAGCGGGTTCTTCACTTCGTGCGCCAACATCGCCGCCATCGCGGTAACCGAGCGCGCAGCGCCCATGTGATTGAGCTGGTTGTTGATTTTCTCTGCAATGGAGCGCAGTTGGATCACGACCGCGACCGCACCCGGGTCTTCGGGGATGCAGGATGCCTGCGCGTCGATTGAATGTGTGCCGATGCGCGGTGTTTCCAGTGTTACATCGTATTCGGCGACGACGCTGCGAAAGCGCCGCGCTTGTTCAAGCAATGCCAGCACCGGGCTGTCTTTGGGCATCAGCTTTTCGATTTGTTGTCCGCATAGATAGGCGGCCGAGCCTCGAAATAACTGTTCGGCGGCTTGGTTGACGCGGCAAATGCGGTTTTCAGAGTCCACCACGACCACCGCGCTGGCGAGCGCGTTTAAAATAGAGTCCGCTTTTATGTGCAGCGGCGCCGTTGTTTCCAACGCGGTATCCAATTTCACAGGTGCGTTGATGTCCGCCATCTTTACGCGGCCAACCGGTCGAGGTTGGCGGCATAGAAATCGATGATTGCAGCTTCGACGTCTGCCGGTTCGGTCATTTGGTTTACTCTGGCTCTGAATTCAGCTGCGTCGCGTAAGCCTTTGGAATACCAGCCGATATGCTTGCGTGCGATTTTCACGCCGGCGTGCACGCCGTAGTGCGAAAGGATATCGCGATAGTGTTCAATCACGGTATCACGCTGGGTTTCCAGGTCTGGGTCTGCAAGGACATTGCCGGTCGAAAGATAATGCTGCACCTGACCCGGGAACCAGGGACGGCCATAGGTGCCGCGCCCGATCAGCATGCCGTCGGCGCCGGATTGCGCGAGCGCGGCATCGACGTCTTCGAGAGTATTAATGTCGCCGTTGCAGAAAACCGGCAACGAGACAGCATCCTTCACGCTTCGGATGTAGCGCCAATCGGCGTGGCCTTTATAGAATTGGCAGCGGGTGCGTCCGTGCACCGCGACGGCGCGAATGCCGCTTTCTTCAGCGATGCGCGCAAGCTCGGGGGCGTTGCGGGTATCGTCATCCCAACCGGTGCGCATTTTCAGCGTTACCGGGATATCGACGGCCTTGACCGTCGCTTCAAGGATTTTACCCGCGTGCACTAAATCGCGCATCAGCGCCGAACCGGCGTCACCGTTGGTCACTTTTTTCACCGGGCAGCCCATATTGATGTCGATCAGCGCCGCACCGCGGTCTGCGTTCAGGCGTGCAGCTTCGGCCATGATGTCGGGATCGCAGCCGGCGAGTTGTACCGACATCGGATGCTCTTCGGCGCAATGGCTCGCCATTTTCATGGTTTTCTTGGCGGCATAGATCATGGCGCGAGACGCGATCATCTCGGATACAACAAGGCCGACGCCGAAGCGCTTCACCAAGCGCCGAAACGGCATGTCGGTGACGCCCGACATCGGTGCCAAAACCACTTGCCCATCTAAGGGCACGGGGCCGATCTGAATCTGACGTGTCGCAACCATGAGGCACCTCCGCAAAAGTGCCCACAAATTAGGCATTGCTGAATTATATGCAACGATTTTCGTTCGGGTTTGCGCCTGTTTTTTGAGCGCAATGGATATGTGGGCTACGTTAACAGCACTTCGGTAACGAATTTAACGCCGGGATACCCCAGTGTGAGCAACAGATAGGCGAGCAGCACAATTCTCGCCGCGCGCCGCCCGCGTACACCATGGCGGACTTGTGCGTACAATAAAATACCGATGACAATGAATGCCCCCAGCGTAAACACGGTCTTGTGGTCAAACGGCAACGGCCCATCGCCGGCCATGACGCTGAGCGTTGCACCGGTTAAAAGACCCGCCGCCAGCACCGCTTCGCCAATCGCCAGGAATTGTACGACAAGCCGGTCGCATTGTGTGATTGCCGGCAGCACGCCGTCCAGCATCGGTTTTTGTTTTCGTTTTAGTGCACGCTCTTGGATGAACGCGGCCAAGCTGGCGACGGCGGCAAGGGTCGCCAAGGCGTAGGTCGCCACTGCAAAGCTGATGTGCAGCAACAACCAGCCCATTTCGCCCGACACGTTGAGCGGCATGTCGGGGGCGTGCTGCCACGCCAACCCCATCAGTGCCAAGACCAGCATGTATGCCGACACCAACGGCGTTAGCCGCCAGGCTCCCTGCACGCTTGCTGCGAAAATCAGGAAGATCCCCATGGTTGCTGCAATGGTGACCCAGATCGTCGTCGCAAAATCACCCTGCCATGTACCGTCGAGCCTAGCGATTACGGCGCTCAGAGGCCCTGCGGACGCCAACAGCAAGACCGCCCAATAGGCGATATCGCGGCGAAAATGCGCACGCCAACTCAGCATGACCGCAGGCATGATCGCGACGATGGCGGTTAATCCGAATATCAATCCAACTTGCATGTCGCAACCTTCGCGCCGAGCCAAGCTTTTGGCAAGACCTGGGTTTGGTGGCGACACCCTCAAATCCGAATGCCCTGGGCAAGTCCGGGTAACAGCGGTATTTATAAAAAAATTCATCAATCGATCAGGAGATCGTGCGTGCCAGGCACCGCTGTGACCACCGCTGTGATTATTGTTGCTGCCGGACGCGGTCAGCGCTTTGGTGGCGAAACGCCGAAGCAGTATTTGATGCTGGGCGGACAACCGGTCGTGCGGCACTGTGTGGCCGCATTCGCGCGCCATCCCGGGATCGACATCATTCAGCCGGTGATTCATCCCGACGATGCGGCGACGTTGAAAGGCGCGCTGGACGGTTTCGCTTATGCGCCGCCTGTCGCCGGCGGTGCGAGCCGGCAGCAGTCGGTGTTGAACGGGCTGCGTGCGTTGGCCGCCCTGCCCGTGCCGCCGGACTATGTTTTGGTGCACGATGCGGCGCGACCATATGTGCCCGAAGATTTGCTGCAGCGCGTGTTGGATGCGTTGCAGACGGTGCCGGGCGCGATACCAGCGCTGGCGGTGGTCGATACCCTGAAACGTGCCGGTGATGATGCGATGATCGCTGAGACCGTGCCCAGAGACGGATTGTGGCGCGCACAAACGCCGCAAGGGTTTCGTTTCCAGGACCTGTTGGCCGCGCACGAAAACGCGCCAGGCGGGCTGACCGACGACGCAGCTGTGATGGAAGCCGCCGGTGCTGCCGTCACCCTCGTCGACGGCAGCGAAAACAATATCAAAGTGACGACGCCGGAAGATTTGGCGCGGATGGAGGAGATTATGGGGGAAGCCGCATCACCATTAATGCGCATCGGCAAAGGCTTCGATGTGCACAAAATAGGCCCCGGTGACGGCGTTCAGCTATGCGGTGTGACCATCGCATCCGACTTGGCGTTGATCGGGCACTCCGACGCCGACGTCGCGTTGCACGCGCTGACCGATGCGATTTTAGGGGCGATTGCCGACGGCGACATCGGCAGTCATTTCCCGCCCAGTGATGCAAAATGGAAAGGCGCTGACTCGGAAATGTTTCTCGCGCACGCGTGCGACTTGATGAAAGCCGCCGGCTATGGGCTCAGCAATATTGATCTGACGGTGATCTGCGAAGCCCCCAAGGTCGGCCCGCATCGGGATGCAATGCGTGCAAACGTGGCGCGGATTTTGGGTGTCGACGTGGCGCAGATATCGGTAAAAGCGACGACCACCGAGAAACTCGGCTTTACCGGACGCGGCGAAGGGATCGCGGCTGAGGCGGTCGTGCTGTTGCACGCATGCCGTTAAGTAGCTCTCACACGTTGACCCAAGCGGCTCTTTGTTTAGATTTAAACTTGTGTCAGTCTAGAACGATTGCGCCGTGCCGCCGCAAAGGGCGAACGCGTGTTGGGGGCGTGCCGTAACGATGGTCAAAAAGTATACCTTCGATCAGGTGGATGTGTTGTTGGTCGATACCGACCTCAACTCCCGCCAAGGTGTGCGCACGATTCTGGCCAACAACGGTTTCACCGGCGTGACGCTAGGCACCGACCTGCAAAGGGTCAAAACGGCAATCACCAAGCACATGCCCGACATCATGCTGTGTGGGACCGAGTTTCCCGACGGCAAGATCACTGATCTTTTACGCGATATCCGCCACAACCGCATCGGCAACAACCCGTTCATGCCGGTTATTGTGTTCTTGGACGAGCCGACACCCGATCTGGTTGCAGACGTGCTCAGCGCCGGTCCGGACGATGTGGTGATGAAGCCGGTATCGACGCGCGCCCTGCTCGATCGCTTAGGCCAGCAAATCCACAAGCGTAAGCCTTATATTGTCACTGATGATTATGTCGGCCCAGCGCGCAAGGGCGACGATACGTCCCGCGCTATCGTGCCGCCGAACCCATTGCACGCGAAAGCGACCGGCGGCAAGGCCAGCTTCCATGAAGTTGAGCGTGGCATTCAAGATGCGCTGGCGGCGGTTAATGACCGGCGTCTGGAAAATACGGGGCCCGAGATCGCAGCCTTGGTCGGTCGCTTGGTATTGATGCTCGACAAACCTACGGTGACCGAGGCGGCAAAGGGTGGCTTGCAAATGCTGATCGAAATGAATCAAGACATGATACGCAGGCTCGAAGGCAGTCGCTACGATCACGTCTCCGAATTATGCCGCGCGATCATCATCGTCTGTGAGCGGATCAAGAAAGACACCGGCGGCCCTGCCGACAAAACCCAAGTGCGTTTGCTAAAACCCCTATCGCAATCGATCCAGGCCGGTTTCTCCGGCGGTATCGCAAATGCCCAAGCGGCGCGCGCGATTACGCAAAAGATCGGCATCGACCTGGGCTGATCGTCGGGCGTCGCTTTGAGATTCCAGATCGCCTTCGGCGTCCGGAAAGCCCAAAGGGCTTATCCGGGACCTAAATGACGCCTCCCCGACGACCCCCCACCTCACGAACCCCTACTCGTCGATCACGGAAAGGTAGATAACCCCT